>Ga0157357_1000295_pt1 | contig 21095 bp, 21 predicted proteins | sample AttcapACBM1_FD_111485 | JGI IMG/M metagenome (GOLD analysis project Ga0157357, IMG submission 111485) | Fungus gardens microbial communities from leaf cutter ant in Botucatu, State of Sao Paulo, Brazil - Atta capiguara ACBM1 | ecosystem: Host-associated > Fungi > Mycelium > Unclassified ... | reverse complement strand
CTTGCTCCCAAGAAATAACTAAATTCTCCATGGGTGGACCTCTCTTCCAAGCTGGTCAGCAATGGCAAGTTGACCAGTGACAAGCGCAAGAAGCATCTCAAAAACAACCTATGTCTTTACTATAGTGCAAAAGACCACAAGTTGGACTTTTGTCCCAAGAAGCAGACTATGGTCACTATTAAGAGCTTCAACAACTGCTAATCCTTTAGTAACTGAGAAATTCTCAAAAAAATAGAGAGTGATCTCCAGGACTTCACACAGACTAAGGGCTGTATTGAACTTCCTTATGCAACAATGAGTCCTATTTGACTCAATGTATCTGCTCTTTCTGATCCTCATTCACTCTTTGTTTCCCTTACTTCTTTCTTGATTCTTGGTCAGGATCATCTTAATAAAACCCCATTCCGAGCTCTCGTTGATTCCAAGTCTACTTATTGTTTTGTAGACTCGAAATTCATGAATACTCATAATTTGAAGATATCTGCAACTCCTCTGGTTGCTTTCCACTTGTTTGATGGTTCATCAAACAGCACTATCTCCAAAATTACTAACTTACCTATAATTTTTTCCACTGGTGATTGTATGAATCTGGACTTCTATATTACTCTGCTAGATTCTTTCTGCTCTTTGATTCTTGAATACAACTGGCTCACCCAACACAATCTACTGATTGACTGGATAAATGGGTCAATAAATTTTTATCCATCTTTGTTGTTGTGGCAACCACTAGACCAATGTCCAATAGAAGCACAATCAATAAATCTCACAAGAAGGATATCTAGTAGGGAACATGAGTTGTGTATTCACAAGAGAACTCAACAGGGAACTATAACAGTATTTTACTGACTATTTATATAAAGTCCTCATGGTCTATGCTATGACTTCTCTATGCCTATCCTAATGTCCATACCCTGTTCTTATGTTCTATTACTCATCTACCATGCATCTATCTCAAGGCCAGCATGCCATATACATATGCTCTAACATCATACTTTCAACCCTACTCTTAATCTCCATCATCCATGTGTACACCATGAGGAAACCATACTGTTAACATATTCCTTGATGTCACTCTATCCTTAGACTTTTTCCGATTCTTCTAGACCCTAAGTTCTTCTAGACTGCTCTAGGCCCTATGACATCATGTCATATAACTTCCCAGTCATGTGCCCTTCTTTCTCTCATCATAGACTAATAATATAACTACTATCTATATCTTATCTTATCTGTCCTTACTAAAGTCTGTCTACTCTTTCATCTTATAACATTTGTGGGAAAATCTTGCTCTTTTTTGTATTGTAGCCAACACCCCATTGGTATCTCTGTCACTTCTTGATATCTCTCTGCAATCATTGGATTCTGTGGTTTCCATACCTGTATCTAAGACCTCTGTGTCTAACTCTGAGCAACTTAAACTTCCAAACTCTAGTAATTTTGAACTCTATCTTCACTCTTTGGACATTCAGGCTAATTTCACAAAACTTGTAGAAGTTTCTGACCTTTCCAATGTCCATTCTGAGTACCATGAATTTGCTAATATTTTCAGCAAAACTAAAGCTAAAGTTCTTGCTCCTTATCATCCATATGATCTTAAGATCAATCTGGAAGAAGGTACTCAACCTCTGGTTGGTCCCATATACTCTCTTTCAGCATCTGAACAAGAAACTCTTAAGAAATTCATTGAGGAAAACCTCAACACAGATTTTATCTAACTAATCTCATTTCTACATAGTGCACCAGTCTTATTTGTTAAGAAAAAAGATAGCTCACTTCTGTGTTGACTTCCACAGTCTTAACTGCATCTCCAAAAAGAATCATTATCTACTCCCACTTATCTCTGATCTATTGGACTCATTTTACAAAGCTTGGGTTTATTCAAAAATAGATCTTTGCCATACTTACCACTTGGTTTGCATTGCTGATGGTGATGAATAGAAGACTGTCTTTAGAACATGCTACAGATCATTTGAATGGTCTATAATATCTTTTGGTCTTACCAATGCTCTTGTAGCTTTTTAGTGATTCATAAATGATATTTTCTCCAACCTCTTAGATGTCTATGTCATAATCTATCTGAATGATATACTCATTTACTCAAATAATATGTCCAAACATCACTGGCATGTTAAAGAAGTACTCAAGTGTCTTTACAAGGCTGGTCTTTATGCCAAAGCAGAGAAATGCAAATTTCACTCCAAGTTGGCAGAGTATCTGAGATATATCTTTTCTCCTTTGGATCTTACTATATCTGATGATAAAGTAAAGATTATTCAAGACTGGCTAGAGCCTAAGAAAGTCAAGGATATTTAATTCTTCTTAGGTTTTGCTAATTTCTATCGCTGGTTCATCTTCAATTATTTGGACATTGTTATTCTATTGATACACCTTATCTGAAAGGACATCTTTTGGAAGTTTGACTTTTCCTATTGTGATGCTTTCAATTCTCTCAAGAAAGCATTCACCTCTGCTCTCATCCTCATTTATTGGATTCCCAATACTCAACTCATCATAGAAACTAATGCTTTAGACTATGCTCTTGCTATAATCCTTTTTATTTTTATTCTTAATGAAAAAAATGAAGTCCATCTGGTCACCTTTTACTCTTACACTTTTATCATAGCAGAATTAAAATATGACATATATGACAAGAAATTACTTGCTATTTTTGAAGCCTTTAAAATTTGGTGACACTACCTAGAAGGTCCAGTCTATTGATATTATTATAGATTATAAAAACCTTGAGTACTTTTCTACTACTAAGATGTTGATCCAGAGGCAAGCATGGTAGTCCAAGTATCTCTCTTAGCTCAATCTTGTTATCAGGTTTTATTTTGGTCATCTTGACACCAAACTGGATGCTTTCACTAGACAATAGGACATCTATCCTAAAGGAAAGAATACTAACTATGCTACAGTCAATCTTCACAACTTCAAACCCATCTTCACTCAACAAAAATTTGCAGCCTCTGTATAAGCTACTGTTCTGCTCTTCCCTTCTCTCTATATAGCTACAATAGTTGATCTAGATACCCTATATCAAGATATCCTTTCAGCTCTTTCTAGTAATCCAATTACTATAAAATACATCTTCATAAATGGCTAGTGGTTTACAGATCTGAATGGTTTTCTCCTTCTTGACAACAGAGTTTATGTACTATTTACTGGTAATTTTCATACATGTATCCTCTAGTATAATCATAATCACATCCTTGCTAGACATTATAGTCAAAACAAAATACTGGAACTAGTTTGCTGCAGATATTCCTGGCACAGCCTCTATACCAATGTACAACAATTCTGCAAGTCTTGTATCACTTATATACAATTCAAGCTATAATATCACAAGCTCTATAAATCTCTCAAACAACTTTCTATTTCTGAACAACCATGGAATTTTGTTTCTATAAACTTCATCAAAAAACTTTCATCATCCTCTAGGTTTGATACTATCTTGGTCATAGTTGACCAGCTTACCAAGCAGGTGATCTTTATCCCTGCTCACAACACTATCATGTCTGTGGACTTAACATGTCTGTTCATTCTTCATGTATTCTCCAAATACAGTATTTCTTCCTATGTCACCTCTGATAGAGGTTTAGAGTTTGTGTTTAATTTTTTCTATTCCTTAGACACTACTCTAGACATATGGCTTTACTTTACTTCAGGCTACCACTCTAAAGGTGATGGACAAACCAAATGCATAAATCAGACTCTCGAGAAATATCTCTATATATATTATAATTATCAGCAAGACAACTGGTCTAAACTCTTACCTCTTGCAGAGTTTGCTTACAATAATGCTCCAAATGCTACTACTAGTGTTTTTCCATTCTTTGCTAATAAGAGATATCATCCAAACATCATTGTTTACTCTGAATATGATATTGCTTTCTTTCAAGCCTGTGACTTTACCATAGATCTTGATAAGTTACAGAGTACTCTCAAAGCTGAAATCTCTATGGCCTAACAGTATTATTAGAAATCTGCTAATATGCAACATACTTCTGCTTCTGATTTCAAAGTAAATAACAAAGTTTTTGTTAAGGCTCAGTTCTTTCAGACCACTCAGTCTTCAAAGAAACTCTCTGAAAAATATCTTAGACCCTATAAAATTGTCACCTAGCCTGGTACACTATCATTCATCCTCTATCTTCCAAAGTCCATGCACTCTGTTCATCCAGTTTTCCATATGTCTATGCTCGAACTTGCTATGTTCAATTTCTTCTCCAAGAGAACATGACCAGTTCCCACTCTAGTTATAATTGATGGAAAACCTGAATATAAAATTTCTTGGATAGTAGACTCTAAAATCAATCACTAACAGACATGCAAACTTCTGTATAAGATAATTTGGCTAGAATATAAGTAGATTTCTGCATTGGAACTCACTCATGCCTCCAACTTAGTATTTGATTTCTATATTGTATATTCTACCAAGCACAGTCTACTCTCTTTGTCTAGATCATACTGTTGTACTTGTTCTCTATCTCTATGCACTTTCTAACAGAGATTCCTTTATTAATTTCTTAGTATATTTAGTTCAGACTTTTATTTTCATTTTCTTTCTTGATTTTCTTACTTACACATTTAAATTATAAAAAATAAAATAAAAATTAAAGAGAAACCAAGAAAAACAAGATAACTATACTGTCAAAGATGAAAGTGGTGGACTTAATTTATTTATTTTTTGATTTATTTTCTATTTTTCTATTTTTAGAACTTAGGGTTAGGGTTAGAGTGACAAGATCACACAATCATATCAAATAATATAATTACAAGTCATGAGATACAAAGAAAGATGTAGAAGGTTCTGGAAGAATGATATCATATAATGTGTAAAAATACATGTTGACCTTAAAGCAAACACATGGTTGTTTAGGGTAGGCTAGAAGTAATTAGTATGGACCATAAGGTTTTGGTATATAAGGTAGACAATCCTGTACAGAGTTCTCTATCAAGTTCTCTTGTGTGAACCCTATACAAGATTCTTTCTTTTGACCAATCCCAAGGTCTTAAGTTCATAACAGGTTATTGCTGAAATGCAAAATAGTATTGAAGAGTATCCCAAGTAGTGGGACTGGAGTTGACATTGAAGAGTTATAATTTGGACTTTGAAGTACAAAAGTTGTTTTGTAGACAGAACTGCTCAAAAGCAACAGCAGACTTGGAAGTCTAATAATACTGTCAGGCATGATTTATACCAAAGGTAAAAGTCTACAAGATTGGCTTGAAGATATGCAGACTTGTTGAATGACCTTGGCTTCAGCTTATATACTATACTGTTTGTCTGCTGCATGGTCATAACTTTAGATGAGAGAAAGAAGTCTGAGATGGAAGTGAATACTGATTGGTATGTTGTTGTTGAACACTAGAGATCAAGTTCAATAAGAATTATCTTTATCAATTATTAGACTAGTAAATTACAGTATAACTACTAATCTTATATACAAAGAGATAATATAGGAGATGCTTGGGATTTCAGTAGTGAAATACTGACAGGAGTATGACTTTGCCATAAAAGACTGAGTTAAATAGAAGTATCCTCATCATGAAAGATAGAATATTCAGATAGTTGCATTACTGTTATGAAAGTGTGTTACAAGAAAGGTGGCCACCATGAAAGGCAGGCTTGTATAGTAGATGTTGATAAGGCAGTATCACTGTGGAGATATATACTCTAGACAGATGGACTTGGCATATAACAAATGATTATATTATTTGTTCTAGAACTTTCTTTGACTTTCTCTTAGTTATATAATATTGTGACTATAACTATGATATATGTCACCAGAAAAATGAAATAAAAAATAAAGGAAAAATAAAATAAAAACAAGTTCAATGTTTGAAACTCTAATAGTCCAGTTGTTAGAAAATAATAGTTATATTGTAAGTCTAAATCTACTCTGTAAGAACATATTTGCACTCTTAGACTAGTCATTACTTAAATTAACTTCTAATGAACTAATAACTGCTCTCACTTATTTTTAACTCTCATTATCTAGCCTACCAGAGATAGTTATAGATATTGATCAGTCAGGTACACAGACTAGGAGCTTTGACCATTCTATTGTAGTATATATAGTAGTAGAATACCTTACCCAAATATCAATTAGAAGTTTCAAATTGTCAGTCTCTCACAAGATGTGAAGAAGAGCTAGAACTGGTGCGGTTGGGACAAGTGTTATGCGAGGTAATAAGAGCATTAGCTGGTACTGTCAAAATGGTGGGCTTGTCATGAATGAGCTTTTGGATGATCAATATACTAGGCCAAAGCATCTTGACATATGCTTTTGAATGCAGATTGGCACGTTACATTCTGTGTATGTTGGGGAGGGGTGGTTAATCCGGATACCGACCTTGGATAAAAAAAGCGTGAGAGTCTCTCGCTACTAATGACTTGCTATTTTTATGCAAGGTTTGGCACCAAACAAAGACCAACGTTTTGTGTTTTTCAACTATGAGTCTAAAGCGCGTACGAGAAGAAGAAGAAGAAACGCCATCGAGAGGCAAAAAAACCAAGAAAGAAAACCTAGACCGACTTGGCTATCCATCTACATCTGCACGTCCAACATCACGGGTGGCATTACAACAACCGCTTCAACTGACCTCATTCTCCTATACGACTCAACGAGACTTGGTATTCGATGATTCTGCCATGAAATATTACATTGAGCCGCCAAGAGGAGCCAAATTAGATTATGGATACGAGAGATGGATTCAAAGAGAGGAGAGAGAAGAGAAAGGGAGGATTGATTCATTACTTTTGGCTTTGGAAAGAATTCAACATGGAAAAGGACAGAATGGAGAAGCAGGCAAGGAGAGAGTCAAAGAGTTGGGTGTAGTGAGTTGGAGAGGAGTCATGACCAAGTGAGTGGTTTATGCGAGCTGGAAGAAAAGGACTGACACGATGAGGGGGGCATAGGATATTGACGGCGCCGTATGAGGAGAGAGAGGGATGGGCGTTGAATGTGATGAAGGTCAAGGGAACATTGTATTTTGAAGAGTTTATCTCTGATGCCAAAGTGCGAGAAAAGTGAGTGAAGCCTTTCTTTCTTTCTTTCTTTCTTTCTTGGGGATATATATCTAATGAGAGAGCAGACAGGATGTACAAGGGAGACAACGAATGCTGATGTATTACGGGTACGCATTTGAATCGTATTGTACCGTGGATGGAGAGACGAGGTCACGGGATCGGAACGGATGGAGTGGGGATGTGAATAACAATGTGCAATGGTGCAGCGTGGTTCGGACGAAACTTGGAAATACACGGATACTGATAGGGGGAGAAGTAGACTGTGTTCGTGGTAAGTCGGAGAGAAGGGATAGGAGATTGTTCTGATGTGGATACAGACCGGTACACGGGACAGCCGGACACGTTTGTGGAATTAAAGACATCGTTGGTGATACGGAGAGAGGAAGACCAAGTGCGGTTTGAAAAGTGCGTGTGCTGGGAATCGGTAGCAGGGACTGACGTGTTGGATAGGAAGTTGCTTAGAATATATTTCCAGTCGTTTCTGCTAGGAGTGCCCGAAATTGTGGTGGGGTTCCGGACGGCGGGGGGCGTGGTGCGGACGGTGCAGCGGTTCCGGACGGCGGAGATCCCGGGGCTTGTGCGGGGTCGTGCGGGGAGCTGGAATGCGGCAGTATGCCTGGAATGGGGTGAGCGATTTCTGGAGTTTGTGAAGGAACATGCACGTGGTCCGGAGGGGACGGTGTGGCGGGTGTGGTTTTCGGGGGACGGAGCGGCGATGCGGGCACTGGACCGGGCGGAGGTGGCGGAAGTAGCAGGCGGCGAGGACCGGACAGGGTTTCTGCCGGGATGGTATTATGGTGATGGTCGGTGATGTGTGGCTGTGTTGTGGCGGTGGTTGACGCGTGAGGTCACGTCAATGGGCCCATTTGTCTGTGTGTGCGTGCTATGTCGGGCGAGGAAGCTAGAGAACGGCAGGAGGCAGTGGAACGATTTTTAGCACGGGCAGAAATGACGATGGTAGGCGTTTTGTCGCTGGAGAAACTGTGACCAACGACCACCCGCAGATTGCGCAGACACTGCGAATACGACTTGCAGATGCTTGGGGCAAGGCACGGGACAGGCGACGGCGCAGTGACGGCGAGGATCTGCGAGCTGCAGCAACCCTAACCTCTTTCCTCAGGCAGCGCCATACCCGCTCCTCCTCCCACGCCTCAGCCCCCGACGACAACGAGGCTGCCGATCTTATGCTTTTCCTTGCAACCTCTCCCTCTCCTGCAAGACCCTCCCGTCGTCCTCTCGACCTCAACAACAAGGGCAGGATCCTCTTTCCTTCTTCCGAAGACACCCCTTCAGACCTCAGACATCCCCAACAACAAGACCCCGACTTCAATTTCAACGACTTTATCAATGCTTCTCCTTCTCCCTCTGCACATCCCCACAGGCGCAATGCCAGCCTCAGAGCCGATGTCGGCAGAAGGTTGTTTGAGGAGGAGCAATCCAGGCATCTCTCCAACAAGTAATATCTGTCTCTGTATTTACTAGCTATTTATCTTGCTGCTGCTCATGTACTTGGATCAATCAATCAATCAAACACACCTGACCTTCTCAGCCTGACTTCTTCAAGCTCCACTTGGTCCCATGCAGCCGGACCGTGCCCGTTCACAACTTACTCACAACTTGCCTGATAAGAAGGAGGGTCTTTAACAGTGTCAACTTGCTTCACTCCCCCTCCTATGGGTCTCTTCCGAAAACAACTCCAAGAGATCATTGATTATAGGAATGCCTATGCTTTGGCTGCTTCAGCTTCCTTGGGAAGTATCTTTTATGGTTGGGATATGTGAGTGAGTTTGTGAGTTCCTATTTTTCTCTCACCTGAATTATGCAGAGGTTTGATCGGGGGTGTCTTGGCGCTTCAGTCCTTTCAAGAATATTTTGGTTTGGACCAAAAGTCAGACCATGAACGCGCAGATTTGAGTGGAAACATAGTTTCTGTTTTACAAGCAGGTTGTTTGTGAGTTCTTCCTGCATGCATATAGATGTAGAACCACCGCTTGATTCACTCATTCCAGTTTCGGAGCTTTGAGTACAGGTTATCTATCAAGTAAATTCGGTCGAAAACCTTCCCTCATCCTATCAGGCTTCATATACATCATTGGAAGTGTCATCCAATCGATCGTGGGTCTTGGCAGTTCACAGGCCGTTGGATTAAAGGTGCTGTATTTTAGTAGGTTCTTGGGTGGTATTGGTGTTGGTATGGTTTCTGCTCTCGTACCATACTACGTATCAGAGTGTACCCCAAGGACTATTAGAGGGAGGTGTACCGGTATGGTACAACTGGCGAATAATGTTGGAATCATGTTAAGTTGTGAGTGGATGCTCTTTTTTTTCCTGCAAGGGCCAACGTAAGGTTTATAGATTGGGTGAATTACAGTGCATCAAAGGATATCCCATTTGGAGAGATGCAATGGCGTCTTCCTCTGATCATGCAGTCAGTTCCAATCCTCTTTCTCTCTCTCTGCTTGTGCTCTCTCGCTCATTCATCATCATCAAAGGTTAATTCCCGGTATCTTATTTGTCGTTGCAATGCTTTTCCAACCCGAATCGCCACGATGGTTAGTTGAACATCAACAATACGAACAAGCAGCTATCGTTCTTGGTCGCAATACCGGGAAAACATCCGATAACCCACGTGTTCTTGAAACGCTGGAAGAGATCAAAAAAGATTTTTTGGGCCAGGACAAACTTTCGATTATTCAACAAGTGGTTAGATTTGGAGAGTCTCGTCCTATTGCTTTGAGGTGTTTTATTGCGCCATTGGTAGCATTTTTTCAACAGGTTCGTGTTGGACATTTCTTTGGAGGGGAGATCTCGCTGAAAAAAAAATGGATAGTGGACTGGAACAAATGCTATTAATTATTACAGTCCTCAAATATTTGAAAGTCTTGGTATCAAAGGAACCACATCGGAATTATTCGCAACGGGTGTTTACGGTGTTGTCAAGGTTTGGTTATTTTTCATTGAGCAAAAGTTCGACTTTGACCTTTTCTTTTTCTGTAGGTTGTTGCTGTTGCAATCGTTCTTGCAGTCGCTGTTGAGAATTGGGGTCGTAAATTATGTTTGATTATAGGTGGCATTGGGCAGGGATTGATGATGCTCTGGATTGGAGGTTACAGTGGGATTCATCCTAGTGGAAAAGTAGTCCCAGCAAGTTATGTCTCAATCGTGGCTGTCTATCTATATGCAGTGTTTTACTGCATAGGTTGGGGCCCCGTACCGTAAGTCCAAGTTTTTTTGGTTGTAAAAAATCAAACCGTGGGTCTCATAAATTAAATAGATGGGTCGTCGCCAGTGAAGTCGCACCAAATCATCTCCGTCCAGCTCTTCTCTCAATTACAGTTGGCATAAATTGGCTTTTCTCATTTACCGTTTCGAAAATTACACCGACTATGCTTACGAACATTACCTATGGTACATTTCTTTTATTCGGGTTCTGGTGTTTGATTATGGCGATTTGGGCGTATGTCTTTTTACCTGAGACGAGTGGAGTGGAGTTGGAGGATGTGAAGTATCTTTTTGAGAGGGATGTGATTTTGAGATCGGTATGGGATGCTCCGGGTGGAAGGAAGTTGATTGAGGTGTTGTGTGGTGGTGGTGATGAGAGGGGGAAAAGAAGGGTTTTGACGATTGAAGAGATGAAGAGAGGATGTGAAGGAGGTTTGGGAGTGGAGAGAGTTGAAGAGGTTGGTCCTCCTGGTCATGATCGTGTTTCTTCGGAGGCGACTTGTTCGGAGAGGGGAAAAAGTCCCATGTCGGTATAAAAAATGACCACCCCTCTTTCTCAATAAAAATCATTTTTTTTGTATTTTGAAGTTCCTTCTTCTGATTGATATGCGATTGCAAATTGGTCAACTCTGTTTGTCACGGATAATGAACATCCTGAGCCCTATTTTTTTAACCACATTTTAGAATAAAATAAAGAGGAGGAGAAAGGAATGATATTCCTTCCCTACGTTCGCTATTTTGTAAAAACAAAAAAACTTGAAAATCCCTTTTCTTGGATTCGGACACGCTTTCCTCTCCCATCAATCTGGTGAAGCTTAAAATAGTCCCTTCTCTCACTGACTCAACTTCCTAATTAACCACAATCAACTTTTCATGACATCGTACCTGCGTGGCTGGCTTTCATCAGGAATCTCGTCAGACAGCGTACCAACTGTTACTTGTAATTCTCCACTACCATCAGATGATGAAGGCTCGATAACAGAGACTGAAAGAGATCGAGAGGACAATGATGATTTACCACCTGCATTTCCAAGTCTGAATAGTGCACAGCGTGTGTTGAACCAAGTTCCTAGACCTCTTACGGATGCACAGTTGATGCCTCCCCCACCGTCTATACCCCCATCATCATCATCATTGCGTCGTACTAGTCCTGGATCACTTGCTGTTCCCCCAACTACAACAAAACGCCCATCGAAGAAACGGGAGAAGGTTATTTTGGCACCAGGTCATAGCCCAATGGACTGGGCTAATCTGAAAATCTCGGGACAAGATCTCAGGGTACGTTTTCTATTTATGTTTTTTTTACTCTTTCCACTCTAACATGAAATTAACCATTTTTTTCACATTGGTAAATCCCAAGGGTGTATCGACGTTATTACGGGTAACACCTTCAATGCTTCAACAACACAATACTCGCCAAGATGCTTGGACAGCCATCAATGGGAAAGTGTACAATGTGACATCATACCTTGCATTTCATCCTGGAGGAGAGAAAGAATTGATGAGAGTGGTAGGAAGAGATGGTACGAAATTATTTGGTATGTGTTGTTATTGTGCAGTCGTCAATTTCGATGGGCTTCTCATAATTGATATATATTATTATCTAGCATTGACACATGCTTGGGTCAGTGTGGATATGATGTTGGACGCATGTCTCGTTGGATTTTTAGTTGCAGAACGTTGAATATTGATTAATTGACCCATCGACTGCTTTTCGTTTGTCGTGTGAACACTCCAAGAGATAGTCTACTCATAAAAGGGTTGTAGGGTTACGTCGCATACGAGTTTGAGATTTTAGGCCGAGTATATCAGATTCTTAGTTTTGATCGTCCCGGATGTAAACATAGGGAATAGAGTTGGAAAAGGATCTCGAGTGTTAGTGTTCCGTGGAAGAAGACAAGGTGAGATGGGAATGAACAATAGTGGCGTTAACATTTGGTAGGTAAGTACATTGGGAATAATTTTGTGGTACCTGCGGTACCAAAGACTAGGGTTTCCATTGAGCTTGAAGAGCTGATTATTGAAAGAATGCGCTTGTGCTGAGGCTGACTATACCAGGAATCCAGCTCAAAGTCTGACGGGTCCAAGATAGTATAGCAACGCCATAAATGTATCGACCGACTTTTGGTATCAACTCCTGGCAGAGTCGGAGCAATGAAAGCACATCGCTCCAGTTACACTCCGCTCTGGCTGTTTCAAGTGGCGATTCATGATTCAAACAGTAGTGGTCAGAATTTTGTGAGCTGTGTTAGACCACTGAGAGAAAAATTAAATGCCTATACTATGCAAACGAACGATTTTTTTTTTCATTCACTGTCGTGCCTATGTCAGTTGTATTACCACTGAAGTGGCGTTGAAGGATGCAACCCACATGAGTAAATATAGTGCGGTGGAAACAACTCAAGAAGGTTGGACTCGAGAGGAGAATAAGAGTGACAAATAGCGTCCTTAGATTACTCCCAGTTGAACATACACCAGAGCAACAAACTGTGCAAGGGGACCATCCACCCACTAGGGGTAATTCTAATAAGGAAGGTCCCTCTCACGCGTCAACATTCACAGTTGTTGAGGTACACTTCTGGTTGCCTTCTGTCATCATGGGTTCAATATCTCCTGTCTTTGCCATGCTCTTTGTTGCTCTGGGGCTTATGGTATGCTCCGCTCTTTTTGTACCCAAGGGGCCGAACCAGGTGTACGTGAAATCTTCCGACTTATTTGCTCGTCTAACTAAGCCCCATGTAGGACCATACGGACAGCTCTAATGCTTACCTTTGCGGCAACATATCTCATGTGGATGGTCACATACATGGCACAGCTTCACCCCCTGATTCGTATGGATCTTCTTGTTCCACGATAGGCAGATATTCATCTATACAATAGAGCCTGTGCACTCGGTCATGACTGAATGACCTGGGTCCTGACCTCTAACTCTAGTCCCTCACAATTTCTTTGATATCAGTGCGTTGGCTTTTCACTTTGTTTCGATTCTCTGCTCATATTATTATGTCAGCTTGTTATAGCATAATCCATAATGCACGGACTTATTTTCTGAACCAATCCCATGAGTTTCAAGCGCAATTCCAGCCCAAATGGTGTTTGGATCTACGTGTTTGGATCTGCAAAAGCCATGTCTATGCTAATTTTTTCTACATGGTATCATACTCCTCTATATCACCCGACACTAAATCCCAATCCACCTTGTCCTCGAGTCGGAATGCATGACTCCAATTATAGCTATAACTTCTTTCGTCTTCAGTGTTTGTTTCCGTATCGTTCCACAAGACATGGTCTTCATCGGCGAGTGACTCTATTGCTTTGTTTTCCTCCGGCTCCCATTCAATAGGAATGTAGTCTGGGCTGGACTCTCCCTCCTCTGACCCGGGCGAAGCCAAATCGGTAGTTCTTCCAATTCTCTGTATTCTCCATGTGCTTTGCTTGTTTTTTGCCTCTCCCTCCCTCAGTAGCTTCAGTCTATCACTTTCGTCGGTAGCTCGGACCAGCAATTCTATCCAACCACCACATGAAGCTGATATCTCTGGCCAGAACCAGATTTCTTCTAGTCTGATGAATGCATCACGATATTCGTCTATCACTTTCTCTACATTGTTGGAAATTTCGGCAAGACTTTTCGGCTTTCTAGCTGCTGGATCGGGTAGATGACTGTATTTCACATACAGTTCATGAGGTTTGCTGGACAACGATAATCTCTCGATGAATTTCCTTCCTCGATGTTCTCTCTCATGGTCTTCCTGTAAATTTGTTTTTCTGAAGGATGCAACAAATGACGCTTCCCCAAGTTCCTCTTCTCGGTTCCATGGATCCGGTTCTGCTGATCGACCTACTCCCGATATCTGTGCTTCGTATCCCCACTCATGGGCGGTATCTTCGCACCATACTCGGAATTCTTCAGTTGTCCATTCAAATTTGTGATCATCGTGGCGGAATATGCGATTCGTACGCCCTGTTGGATCAAGATACCCTCTACGAGCGGAGCTAGGGGCATGAGGGGCTGTGAATCTCGCGTTATAAGTGTAAGAAGGCGTTGTGATGAGGAGAAGTCGTGGGTGATAGACACCAAGTAGCATGGGTGCAAATGCAGGGAATATTTCGGGTGGAAGATGTTCGATTCTATTGTCGTTGAATTAGTCCTTTTTCAAATGAAATGAACACGTTCTCGGGCTTACACTTCTGTGCTGACAATACATTCAATACCTATAAATTCCTCATTTATCACCTCTAGCCCGCCTTCCCATAGCTTGATTTCTAATTCTTCCCATCTCTGCTGGATGTGGAAGAAAGATTGTTTGCTGTCTAAAGTCGATTTTGGCGGCGCGGTTCCGCGAGCAGCGAATTCGAGATCACTTTTTGAAATATCCAGGCCATGGAGATGTGAGATGTGAAGATTTGGGATTTCGTTGGTATTTCTATCGTCGTGTAAGGGTTCTTTCTCCGATTGTAGTGGAGGAAGAATTGATGCTGGTGGCGGTGCAAGCCAAGGTGCAGGCTGTGAAAGAGGCACCAGGAGTTGACCTTCGCCACAGCCTACATCTAGAATCTATACCCATAACAAATCATTGATATCATATGCATTTAGTGGTTTGTTTGAGCTGACTCACACGAGTGACTGATTTTTGGCGTAGAATGTTTAAAATCCAGATCCGTCGCTGAAGGTACAATTCGGGTTGGAAGGTAACCCTCAGATCTTGAGTGCAGTCATCTTCGGGTATGGTCTCCATCGTTATGACCTTGCCGTGTACGGAGAACTAGATCAGAAACGTGTGACTGGTTTGGCAGATGGCAACCATATGGATTTCCGAAATCTTACCATAAGGAAATGTACTTCAATGTACTTCATCGTCAAGTTTAAAGTTTAGGCCATTTGTCGAGTTGAATGGTGGAAAGTGCGCGATCTATGAAATCATGCATGTTCTTCAAGAATTCAGCAGCAGCACATTGGCAGAGCTATTGATACTTAGAGGTTTTGAGTGTAATAAAATGGAGAGGACACATTGAGAACGAATCAAAAACCTCAAATGGGGCAACTGACTCTTTTTGACTATGTCAGGATGAGGGATATATATAATTCTTTTTCTTGCGTCTCAGTATGCTTCAAGTTTTGTCGTTTTAGAGTTAAGGAATTTGAGAAAATCACGGATTAACATGTGGAATAGATAACCATCACGCTCTTTGGCAAGAGACCCTCGCAGACGATGTGAGTGATACCATTGCCGGAATTCGAGATGATGCCGGTGATAGGGTCAGAAACATAGAGAGAGAAGGATTTTCAAGGTCTCGAACATTTCCACGATTATAACGATAAATACTGTAAATAACGCAGTGATGTCGTAGACACAATGAATGGATTCAGCACAAGAAGCTATAATTAGAAACTAGCTACTCGTTGCAGTGGACAAATAGAGCAAGTAAACTAAGAGCTTGAGCAATATCTCTAGATATTCATTAACAAACAACAAAGCAACTGGCAAGATCTTCTACTGCTTGTAGAGTTTTAGAAGAAGCTGAAGTCCAAGATACAGACGAGACTCTATATAAGTGCTCGACGAAGAATTAAGTCCAAATATTATAGCACCCAGTTGCCAACAGAACATATTACGACATCTATATGATCACTTCTCGACAGATTAGCCTTGGGATTGAGGAGGACAGGGTGTTTCTCGGACACAACATTGAGTTCGTTGTAAAAGGTGTGATAACAGATCTTTTCCATATCGTCCCAATTGGTGATGAGATCGTGTTGATGGGATACTTGAGGGTGAAAAACGCCACATTTCTGACTTATGTTGACTATGACGCCCTGGCGAAGTGAGTGGGCAAAGAAGGACAATACGAATGTGACGTACTACGTACTACAGCCTCTCTCTTCCATCTGGCCCTTTACTCAGTCTATTAATTGTTGCTCCTCTTCTTGTACAAGCGAAATGATAAATGTAGATATATTGGTCTTGAAGTCGGCACGGTAGTCATTATATCGAGGTTTCTGTTTACACTGGGAGCTCAGAACAGGGAGATGATTGTGCCAGGAATAGCCACAGAAGACATATGACGTGGTCAAAGGATTGAGGATGTCAGAATCCTAAGCGGTACTGAATCACGGTGAGACTGGTGGTAGTAACATGGTACTTCCAAGAAGGATTCAAGATAGTCACAACGTAGGAGTGTCATTGCTTCGCCTGAGGAAATCAGCAAGTTTTCCCAGAATGGCCAAGAGATGTCAACATGGTCTGTATGATTATAAATGCTGACAAGGAACACTCAAATGTTAACAACTCGAGGCTAGTATTGAGCCCCATGCAGAAAGTGGACCAATGAGGCGAGCTGAGTTTTCCTGTATTCATTTTTTCGGGACAGCTGTAAACCCTGTTTGATTCTTCGAAGTTATATTCAAAGGTATGAGGACCAGAGTTCAAGGCCAAATTTATAAATCACATCACTCCAATCCACTATTGTGTCCAACCATTGACAATTCCTTGGTAGGCCTGTTTCTTGGCAAGATTCTGCTGAAAAGTTGGTTCACATCGTCTGGTGAAAGTGGAAGAACGCACTTGATCCCAGGGGCATGCAGCACCTTGACCAGAAAAGGTACCAGGAACCCAGGAATACTGTGAACGGAGTGAATATATGTACTATTGCGGCCCACAACGTGCATATACCTTATCGGTCCAGTCCCAGACAGTGACACCAACGCAAGCGGAGACCGCCTTACATGCTTCAATCACAGTCTGATAGTCCCGTTGTTGTTGCGCTAACAGTGCGCTGGTGGCGGGGAGGGTCATTCTGATATCGAGTTCAGTGATTGCAACTTCTACACCGAGGTTGGCGAAGTTTTGTAGGTTCTGCCGAAGAGTTGAAGGGACCTGGCCGACGATCAAGTGAGCCTGTACTCCAATACCGTCGACAGGGACGTTCTGAGTCTTGAGGCTTCGAATGAGATTAGCCATAGCGGTAGATTTGGCGCCAGTTCCCTCGATGTTGAAGTCATTGATCTTTTTGAGAAGTTACTAGAATTCAGAAAACATTTCCCAAGTATTACACACGTAAAGTTTGGTGTTCGGGTCAGCATTATGAGCGGCTTTCAAGGCAGTAGAGATGTAAGCGGTCCCTGTGGTCTGGAAGAACACCGATTGTCTGAATGTGCCATCGTCATTGAATGGTTCTAGGAAGGTCCAAACTCTGTCAATAATAATGGGAAACTGTCACAGTACCAACCGTTGATGACATCCCAGCTGTCTGTTGTTGTAAATGTCGCGTGCGTTATCAGTGACTATAGGTCCAATAGAGACAATGGACACTGACACCTGTAGTAAGGTCAGGGAGTAACCTAAAAATGCAAATAATGTAAACAGTTACATTTGACCTTGGTAGTGGGACACCAGGGTCTGACAATGATTTTGCACAATGCTAGAAGAATAATAATGAGCTCGGAAGTGATGGAAATGGGAACAATACCTGAGGAGGGTTGAATTATCGAAATTGCCAGCCGTGACCCAGCTTGGAAGCTGATTGTGCCATACACAGTTATGTCCTAGAGATACTGTGAGTAGTATGCAGGAAGCCCGTGCACTATCATAGCACCTCTAAGCAATTGGCCGTTACGTCGTGCCAAGTTGGCGATTGTGTCGCCGTTGGTAAAAGTAAAAACACCTCGGGAAGGTTCTGTCGCGTCCTTAAAGAACTCAGATTATTTCCTCCACGAAAGAGAAATCCGATAAGGAGCTACCCATTTCATACTGTTTCCCTGAGTGAAGGAAATCAGATCACTATCGAGGAATGAGCTAGATGCATTTTACAGCTGTTATCTGGTTGAAGTCAGCAGTGTTTCCAAGTTGAGCCACGTATGGAACGTCCGTTAGCTCAGGATTGTCGGTCGCTGTGCCGAAGTATTTCTTTCCAGCGGCAGTAGCAAGCGTGTTAAGCTGACAGTAGACAGAAGGAAGGATCGCGAGCAGCACAAGAGAATTGAAATTTTTCATGACGATACTCTCTTTCAATGCAAAGGGTGTCTGAACTCAATCGACAGACAATTCCCCCTTAATATAACCCCTAGATGAAATCACATGAGAACCGAATAAAGCCATTTCTACAAGCGAACCCGAATTTCATCACCTGAACATGGAGTACGGAGTTTTGCCCTACGATTGACAAGCCAATTTGCCAGGAGACCATAGAGCCACAAGTCATCTGGCACGACGAATGAGAATCACCGTCCTCAATCGTATAAGATTACATTGCTTGGGCTGGGAAATTTCTCACTGAAAGAAACCTCGGGTAAATTCGATCGGTAGGTCATGTTGACGACCAGGCTCAAGGGAGGTTTCTCGGGAGAATCAGTATTGATCATTATTGACCATTTGTCCGGAAATATACAACTTTACAGAAGGAAGGAAGGAACGTCTGCACACAGACAGTGTAGTCAACAAAGTGCCTGATAATCCTCTCATACTCCATACATACCCATCCCAAGCACCAGCCGGAGCGATGGATCCGAAAATGAATCAAGTACTCAAAAGTAATAGTAATGATTCCCAGACTTGGAAGAGATTCAGTGCTGAACAAGCACCCTGGTTCGATCTAGAGGACCTGAATTTTTGTATATTCCACTGTTCGGCAAAAACCAAGCTGACACTTCTCACGTGACCAAGGTAAAAGACTAATATATTGCTTTTGCCGAGCAGTTGGACCACTTATGTAATGTCAAACACACACTTACTGAGTACAGTCTTTAATTTGTGAAAAATAATACACAGATAATAATAGGGAGATTAAAAAATCAGTGGCAAGAGTCCAACACGAAACAAATATTCTAACTACATATCTAATCTGAGGCTTAATAAGGAAGATACACAGGTGTTTGGAATAAGTAATAAATAGAAAGAACTAGTTCTAGAATGGTCTAGCTACTGGCTAAATACAGATACTTAAGTGTATGTCTATTTACACAGTAATAAAGATCTGTGTAGAAAAAATGATCAATGTGTGGATGTAACTACAGTGATCATGATATAAATGAAATGAATATGAAATAAAGTGAGATGATGAGATAAACATGACAAGTAAACTTGACAAGGCTCTAGGTTATAGTAAGTTTTTTTTATATAGCTATATAGTTGTTAACAGTAGATAATAAACTCAGAATAATAGAAATATACAAAGTAGGCCACCTTGTATCAGGAATTCTATCAAGTTTTCAGTTGTACTTTTACCTTAGCATTTAAACTTAAGTTCATAACATTCTATAAGATTTTAAACTTTAAAACTACTTGAGTAAGCTACCAGCCATCTTAGTTAGTAATTGCTATAATACAAATATTTTGGGCAGAGTGAAACTTGTATAAGCATTATTTATAATAGAAGTTGGATTGTTTGAATATACTCAGATCTGTTATAGTATGTATAGACCCTTATATTTATATGACTGTGGTCATATAACATGTCACATGGCATTATGTTATAGGCTTAGAATATCATAGAAAGAACTAGAAGAAATGATATCAAGGTGTATGTCTATGGCATGTTTATCTTATAGTATATATATAATAGCTAGCATATAAACATTAGGGTAGGGTTATTTATCATTAGCATAGACCATATACTAGTAGTATAAATAAGATAGCAATATATTGGGAACTCTTTGTCAAGTTTTCTTGTGATCTCTATAAGACTTAGTATGCTATTGACTATCTTAGTTAGTGGTTGTGTTACAACAAGATCAGTATGTAATATTAAATCTTTCAGTAATAGCAAAGTCTACTTACAATAAAATACATATAGTAATAGAAATCACACCTTTTATAGGTAGAATTCAAAAATGGGATTTGAGTTAAAAAAGAAGAGAAAAAATACCAAGATAGAGAAATTTGTGAAGAAGACAAAGAAAATATATGTTAGATACAGTTCACACCTTATTATCTGAGATCTAGTAGGAAATTTCAGAAGTTCAGAATAAGTAATTATACATTATTTGAGAACATGGAAAATAAGTCAAAATAACCTTTGGTTTTAGCTTATATGTTGTACTTCTACTAGTTATACTGGTTATATTTTGAAATAGGGCTTGAAAACTCAGAGAGTGAAGAACCACTGAAAGATAGCAAGGTATGTTGTTGCTAATACTAGAAGAGGGATACTAGTTTTAGTTGATTTTCAGGATAAGCTAGTACAGTATAAATTACTAGATTATATACTAGTTAGTATACCTAGGGTAGTTATCTAGAATGTAACTACTAAGTGTATTACTCTAATTTCTAGTAATCCTCAGATATTAGAGAATAAAGGTCCATAAAGTTAATTAAGACTAGCAAGAATATCTGAGATAAAATAAACAGATGTAATCTATACTAGAAAAGGTTGGAGAGTGCAGATGAGAGAAAGAAGGTTATCTGTGGGTTAGGACAGATATAATCAGAAGACAGGATATAACAATATAGAAGAAAGTAAAGACTGTTTTAACAAAGATTGTTAAACAATAGAAACTCAAGATTTTAGATGAAATAGAGGAGAATAGAAAAGTTTATTAGATCTTATAAAATTATAGCAATAGTATTAATGAATATAGTAAAGTTATATTTATCAAACTTGGTAAATTTCACTTAGTGGTAAATATAAGCAGAATAGTATTGTATAAGAAGTAGATAAAAGAACAGAAGATAAAATTGCTGCTTCTAATAAAGATTGACAGTAGAAATGAATATTTGTCTACTACTTATATAAATAATACTTGGTTTATATAGTACTTTTATACCTACTCTAATATTTATAATATAATTTACTAGAATATTCTATCTTTTATATTATATGACTATGATTATGTATCTTATTATGT
>Ga0157357_1000294_pt1 | contig 21115 bp, 22 predicted proteins | sample AttcapACBM1_FD_111485 | JGI IMG/M metagenome (GOLD analysis project Ga0157357, IMG submission 111485) | Fungus gardens microbial communities from leaf cutter ant in Botucatu, State of Sao Paulo, Brazil - Atta capiguara ACBM1 | ecosystem: Host-associated > Fungi > Mycelium > Unclassified ... | reverse complement strand
GATATAGATATAGATATGAGAAGGATCTAACAATGTCTACATCTACAATTGAACAGACAAAGAACACACCACTGATGCGTCACAGTACTATCTCATCATCAAAAAAGCATGTCCGGCCTCAGCACCCCTCTCTACACTTGCACCTCGCGACGCACAAGATAATCTCGACTCAAATTGACTTTCTTCATCCCCATCTCCCTCCCAAACAAAACGGTATCATCATCATTATCGTCATCATGGTACCTAACTTCACAAAAGTCTCCCCTCCTCACACTCCTCCTCACACTCCTCCTCCTCCTCTCGCTCTGTATCATGGTCATACCCGAATCAGAATGAACAGCCCTCTCATCTTCCATTCTGACACTCGTCCCACTCATACTTCCATTCCTTGTCCGTGACCTAGTTCTCTCCATGGAAACCCTATGATATTGAATCTGAGAGGACAACGCTGTTGAAGACCGAGAGTGGGTAATGGGTTCAATGAAGCGTGAAGGCAAGAGAGATTTGGAAGGTAACAAGTTCGAAGGAGAAGAAGAAGAAGAATGTGAATGAGATCGACGTCTCGAATGAGATCTTGTTCTTGAATCCGAAACGGACATGAAGGTTGGTTTGACAAGGGACATAGAGCCGGTGTTCACATGTCGCTCGTCGAATTGACTTAGACCCCTTCCAGCGTTTCTCTTTTCCTTGATTTTCTGAAGACTGCGATGACGGTCTTCCGTCGGTTGAGTCTCTGTAATCTTCAAGTCCGGAGCAGCGAACGAGGGAGAATGTGAGTCAGAATTCCGTTGTGGGAAGGTATAATTGTAGATGGCCTGCTCAGGTGGATGCAAGGGAGCGGAGAACATGTGGCCGACAGAAACAACATGGTTGTCGTTCGGCTTGGGTTGTGATGTCTTCGACTGCACGACGGATCCAATCATCCCGAGATCAGAAATGACACCAACAGTTGACATTTTTGCGCTATTTCTCTTCTTTGATTTCCCTCTTTCTGTATCATATGGAAGCTGGAGGGTCGACGCCGTCACAGGAACCGTGAAGGACAAATGAACCTCAGCTATTGGCGCAGATACAACGTCAACTGTTTGCCCCCTTGCATGGGCTCTTGTTGGCGGTGTCACTTGATTAACCGGGTTACCGATTGATGGACGAGATTTTCGTAGGGGTTTGTGCTTCTTGACTTGGTCGTGCTTCTCCAAGCGTTTGTCTTGTTTTGTGGAAGGAAGTGCACGAGTCAGAGGGGCAGGTACGGTGACACCAGCAGCACGGAGGACATCCTCAAATGGCGCATGGTCTTTGGTAGTCCGCATTCTGTGCGCATAAGTGCATCCCAATCTGTCGCACTCATGTCAGCAATACACTCAAAGACAATCAATGATGAGCACTAACCCCGGCCCCAAAACGAACTCCCCGCCCAATTGATTCAAATCCCCTCCTTTCTCCCATACAGGCATACCAACCTTCAGAGCTCTAACGAAAACCATCGCAATACCTCCCATCAATCCGTGTCGAACATATCCCCCACTCTTAGTCCTCACCTTTTCCTTTTCACTACCAATACCACCCCCCGAACAAGAGATACCGTGGGATTTGCATACAGCGGGGAGATCCTGGACGCCGAGGCTATGGGTTTTTGACCTCCCATGTGAACGCAGATGCGGATACTCAGGCAAACTCGCTGGATCTTTCCCCATTCCCAGGGCAGTGTAAACAGCCAACGAAGGATCGGTGTACACATCTAATGGTATGGCGCCCTGGCCAAAGATTTGTTTGTACTTCCCGATCATTGTGTATGATCCATTGCTAATTACGACCAGTTTGACAGATCCGCTTTTCCCCGATTCGCTCTCGATGCCGACGAACTTCTCATCCTGTCCCGTATTGTCCTCACCATATCCAGGACTCAAGATTGCTTCGGATCCGAGCTGACGAGTGAGAGAAGCCACCGATGTCATGTAATCTTGGCATAAAGGACACCAGAAATGTCGAATGAACAATACAACAATTTTCTGCTGCGCAAAGAGCGTGCCAAAAGTAATGCGAACGCCTGATTCAGCAATGACAGGTAAAGATGCTGCTTTCGTTAAGGAATGAAGAGTAGGAATATCCCACTCCCCTATGTCAGGCTGTTTTAAGACACTCGATAGTGTATTGGCGAAAGGACTGGTCAGAGATGACGGAGAAGCGGAGTGGCCAAGTGGTAATGAAAGCTTTGACATTGGTCGAGAAGTCGTCCGTCTAATTTTCACAGTCGCTGACGAGGCAATGTTCGCCTGGGCCTGAGAAGTGGCAAGGCGGGCGAGGGAGGGAGAGGACATGGCCGTAGGGACATGAACGAAGGAAGATGTTGAATTGGATTCCTCGGTATGCGCTTGGGTTGGGGAAGTCGAGGAGTGGAAGGCAAGTGGTGAGGGTGCGATAGTAGTAGGTTGGTACAGTACTTTTTCCGGGACCGAATCGGGAATAGGTGGGCAGGGTACCACTTCTAGCGGATCCAGACCTTGTTTCGCAACCTCGTCACACGACTCCAGTGGCGGACGTGGCGATGAGATGACCTCAAGAGTGTCAGGCACAGCAGTAACCGTTGATATACCATTCTGCTGCAAAGGATCATCCTTGATAGGTGCGAGTTCTCCGCCATGACTAGCCCACACAGCAGTGGCAGATATGGGAGGGGAAATGGAAGCTTTGCGCATTCGATTAATATCCGTAATAGATGTTCGAGCATTGTGAGAACTGGAGCCATGTTGGCTCATTTTACGTGCATTGAGGAAGCGTGTAAGTTTGTCGGTTGAGCCTGTTCGTGTCCTCGAACATGACGGCTGCTGATCGTGTGGCGTTTGATGTGTAGACTGCGCCGCAGCACGAGGTGTGACATCTACATCCAAAAGTCCAACGGGCGTGGTATCGCTATCCGTGCCGCTACTGCCAGCAGTGAGCGGTTTTGGAGGATCACTGGATAAAATGGCCATAGCAGGACCGACAGAACCTCTAGAAACCGAGGGTGTGGCTAGAGCAGTGACCTGAGAGAGTGGCGTAGGCTTCGTGGACTGCCGCCTTGGTTTTGAAAGGAAACCCAGGTTGTCCTTGCCCTTGTTTCTGAAATGAGTATCTATGCTATGGGTGCGTTGCAATCTCGTAGAGACGACATCATGACCACGATCGGAAGCATGCGACGAGCATGCTCCTTCTGCTACACTTGATGCAGAGAGTGTCTGAAAGTAGGATATTGAACGACGTCGATCGGGTTGTCGAATGCCAAAGTCGTCCGTGCCCCTGGGCTGCAGGAAATGTCCAAGGATGGGTGGTCCTTCCCTATGTAGGGCACTAGATGTACGATTCCGAAGCACCCAAAGAGGCGCGAATGGGTCTGTAGGATCAGGTTCTGGATATCTCTCTGAGAAACTGAGTTTTTGAAGTTGCTGGTGCTGCAGTGCAAGGGAGATGTGGGTGGACGACGAGGCTGGCTGGTGAACGTTGGGACGGGCTGGTAGCGGTTTACGCTTTCCAGACACACTTGTGCGGTCGTTGAGAGCGCCAGAGAAACCTGACTCAGACATGGATTAGGCCAGAGGAAGAGACAATAAACACACCGATGAGGCACAAGGCCTATTTGAGAAGCAGAACATGAGGCTGACGACTCGGGCCACACGTGTTCTGCGACTCTCCTAGCGCATCAGAATACAAAGTATTGAAGATCGCAAACTCATAAATAACTGATACAAAAGTATTTCATTTCACTACTATGCCCAGTTATCAATTAAAGAATCCCGCATCTCCCCAATCACTGCACTAGAGCTTTGGCCTTGAAGTTCTTGGGGAACCATTAAAAGCAAATCGACCCGGAGGATTAACAAGAACTCACTGAAAGTCGCCTCAATCACGCTCATCTCCGTTGCTGTGGTTTCCAGACCAGTAAATGCACACCAATCGTTCACCACAAGACCAGCACCAATCACATCGGATCCCCGATTCACCGTCCCGGCCTAACATGGATACAGTGAGTCTCAAAGAGATCTAATCCAATCATTCGCAACATACCACCAAAGGCACTTGGAGCAAACTGCTCAGTTCATCCTGGTCCTGCATACTCGTCTTGGGATGGACTAATCCACCCTGGTTTGTAATCGCGCAATAACTGCCTACAAGGACATTATCCGCGATCGTCTGCCGAAACACCTCCACCTTCAACACATCCGCAATGATTTCTTCCGTCTCCCGATCAACGTCGGGATGAACGAGAGCGACATAATCATTGCATGCAATGACATTTCCGAGGGCGGATAACCGCTCTTCGACACGCTGGATGGCTATAGTGTCAGGCAGCGAATTCCGTAGATGTTGGAGCTCCTGATCCGTCGTCGTCGATGGAACAAGTAATCCGTGGCGATTTCCTACTTGTTCTTCAGACATGCCTGTAGACAAGTTAAGAATATAGGCCTACCCGCCGTGAGACGCCCCACAATACGCGTGCCACCAATGCTCGTATGAATAATGGGGACAACATCTCCGAGTTCAGCCTCAAACCCCGAATAAAAATTTGTGCTGCCCTGGATGGCACAGAGGCAATAACTGTTCGTTAGTTTAGAAAAGACGCCAATGTCGCTGCTGTTTTCGAATTGGATACCTATGAAGCTCTAAAATCAGGCCACAACCAAGATCAAAATCTCTGACAGTGCATACGGGTAGCCATGATGCACCAGATGTCCAATTTTCTTTTTTTTTGTGCTCGAGTGATTAGAAGTAGATAACAATTCAATTAGGTTGGCAATTATATGGCTTAGCTAAGGCGCTTCGGTTCCCATTGGCCAGTCATTTTCTACTGACTCTGACTTCTGACTATGATCCTGCCACGCCTCCTTTCTCGGTGCCTTCGGACGCCATGTTTATCGCAACTCAGAAGATGTCAATCCACATCCTCATGGTCACCAACCCCCATCGAAAAAATAATCATTGACAACATCAAAGTAAGGTTTATTCCAGCACGAACGACACATTGTACAACCCGTCGTGCACGGGTATTTTTTCTAGTCAACAGGCCCAATCTCGGTCGCAACGTACATGCAGCTGTGCCTCTCGCATCCAACGCATGGATACTACATGAACCCTTCGAATCCTGTCTTGGGTTATCAAGGCGACTTCATCACAAGTCCCGAAATTAGCCAGGTCTTCGGCGAGGTATGTTCCTTCGCATACCTGCCCCATTGCTCGTCGGGCAAAGCCACGCAGAAGAAATCATTCGGTTTTTCGTCATTCATTAGTTGATTGGAATATGGCTATTGTCGCAGTGGGCGAATGCTGGGAGTCCACCGAATATAAGACTTGTCGAATTAGGACCTGGAAGGGGAACGCTCATAGATGATATTCTACGGGTACTGTCTTGCTCAGATTCCAAAGACTTACTCAGGTGACACGAATTTCAAAACTTTTAGGTCTTGTCGCGACTGTTACCCTCGCATGGCCCCATCGATGTTCATCTAGTTGAAACTAGTCAAGCCCTTCGCGCTATCCAGGCGCAAACCCTTGAATCTTCGAAACGAAATATTGACTTCCAATTTCATCATTCAATCTCGGATGTCCCACACAGTCCAGCGCAATACACTATGCTCATCGCACACGAGTTTTTCGACGCACTGCCAATTCACATTCTCCAAGTTCGTGATCCATGTCAACGCCTTCGTACAATTGCCCCGTTCATATGTTGATTTCAATGATAGAGAAAAGAAACAGGTTGGCACGAAGTCTTAATTAACACCCAACCCTCAATATCCATCTCAACACAGACAACATCTACCAACTCCAATTCCCAAGTTATCCCGCAACTTTGCCGCGTTCTTTCACCAGCACCAACAACCAGCTCTACCCTCCTGGGTCTTTCCTCTCCACGTTTCCGCAGTCTCCCAATTGGTGCCTTAATTGAAGTATCATCAGCAGCATTCAAACTTGCACATCAGGTAGGTCAACTGGTTTCAGGACGCAAAGAGCCTGAACCACTGGTGGGACGCAAAACAATGGATCTCAAACCTAAATCGACTGGTGTTGGAGGTTGTGGGCTGATCATTGACTATGGTGGGAGTCAAGTTCATGGGAATTCGTTCAGGGTAAGTGGAATCTGTCGGTCCTTGGTTTAATGTGAGTCCGATGAGTTTCATAGGCTTTTAAACAACATAAAATTGTGGACGTGTTCCATCGACCAGGCGAATGTGATTTAACAGCCAACGTTGACTTTGCTTATCTCAAAGAAGCAATGTCTGATCTTGGTGTGCCCTCTCTCAATTTCCGAGCCCCTGATCAATTCATGTTTATGTTTGTGCAATAGTAACGACACACGGCCCAATAACTCAACGTTCTTTCCTGGAACGAATGGGTATCTCTGTACGAGTCGACGCTCTCGCACAATCGGCAAGCTCTGAGACAAGGAGGGCTGCCATCCGAGATTCGGCAAAACGTTTAACAGATCAACTGGGTATGGGTGAAGAATACAAAGTGCTCGGAATGACGAGTGCAGGTCAAATGGAAGGTTTGGCGACTGCAGAAGTCTGGCCTTTTGAGGTCAGAGAGGAACGGAAAGTGAATGATTGTGTACATGTTGGCAAGTGCAGTAATAAGGAGTAAGCCGTGTCAGGTAGATGCTTCATTTATTCTATATTTCTGCAATCTAGAATACGATTGTGAATTCCTTGACGACGAATATGATTGCGAGTGTGAATCAAAGTGGCGTCTCGGTGAGCGAGATCGGGAATTCCGTCTTCTGAAGTGTGGTTCTCTTGTGGTCAGGCCATTCTTTTCCACATAGTTATCACGTTCGTCCTGACGGTTCTTTCCTCTACTGCGCTCTTTGATCTCTGCTGTTGCATGCATGCGACGTGGATCCTCTTCATTTCTGATCCTTTCCTTCTCCTTTTCTTTTTCTTTTTCTGTCCCCTTGCTCTCAACCTTCTCATCTCTATCCTCCTTCTCCTCTTCACTTTCGTCATCCTCGCTCACACCACCCATTGTAGTACTGAATCCAAGATCAGCTCCATGTTCCTTCATCCCTTTATCCTTCCTCCTTTTCCACATCAGCTTCTTTACACATCTCGTACAGAGCACGACTTTCACCAGTGCACTTTTAGGTTCTCCGTGCTCGATATAGGCGAATGGAAGCTCTAACGTTGTTAATTGCGGTTCTTTTGCTTTCTTCCTCTTCGGTCCGAGTACTTTGTTGGAAGACGAAGAAAGGGTGAAGTGGTATTTACACCGAGTATTCCCACATGTCGATTCACCTGCTCCTGAAAGTACCTCGGTTTCTGTGCGCCAACGTAATGCGAACTAGATCATTCGGAGTTTTTTTTTTTGGGTGTAGGAGAAAGAAAAAAAAAGGAGTGACGCACATTACCAGACTTGTAGTGCTTCAAGTCGCACACTGCGAATTCACGATATAGACTCTCATAATATTTTTCTGCTAGCTGGTCTTCCCAAGCCTTCTTTCTAGCACTTGGGATTGCCCCTGCCCCGACCCCTTCTTTGTTCTCGTTATCTTTATTTTGGCTTGAGTCCGTGTCCTCGCGAAGAAACCTATATATATATACCCGAAGAGAGTTAACCCCAGTGAGTCATAATATGAGACTCCCCCCACCCCCCAAAGTACGTACTTATGTGAGGCTTTGAGAATCTCGAATTCGGAAAGACCTTTGATTACAGGGTATGATTTAGTCGGATATATTGACATCAAGAATTCTTCCTTGTGTTTTTTTTAAAATAGTTGAGGGGTGAGGGAAACGACAGAAGTAATGGTGATGGGAACTGTGGAACTACAACAACTTTGTACTTTGTTTTGAATAGTTGTTGACTTACAATATATCGGATTTTGAGCGACATCTATATATATATCCTATTAATGTTATTGTAGCATCTTATACACCTTAGTGTAGTAGTAGTATATCGTGATCGGACTTATCGATAGCTGCAAACATCTTGTAGACTTGGAAGGGTGTGACATTTTCAGGGAGAGGGAGATAACTTTGATACCGCCGAGACTGAAAAGTATTCATGCAGCTGTCAGTCGTTACATTTTCTCGTAAACAGTAGCGGCTTAGGCCTGAGGTAACTTTTGTCAACTTCTGGCTCTTAATCCCAATGTCTCGAGCTATCTATAGTAGTAGTCGATTCTAAGCTTGTGTTAAAATGATGCGGTAACCATCCGTCCATCTTCTGTAGTCAAAAATTCGTGTTTATCTGATACTCTCCGCTCACTATAAAAGTGGAACCACCACTGGATTGGTCGTAATATCAATCGACGATATGTGCCGGATAGATCATAATTTCATGACACCGGACAGGCATCTCTGCGACCCTATATTGCGAAGACAGAGACCGTCGGTACTAACGTCCCATTGGTAGGGGAACAGCTGAATCGAAGCTGCCGTAGGATACTTTCAGGATCCACTTATTTGCGGCCCCATCGGAGGATCCGTGGAAGCAAATCCACCTGGGAGAGACAAGACCATGTGTAAATTTGCTGTCAACGGCGTTAAGAATGCATAACCGAGGGTCTTCTGACTCGATATCAGAGACATAAGAACAAAGCAGAGACAAGAAACATTGTAACCAGAACATGCCGACTTTCTCGTCAACTGGAGTCCACAAAGAAAATAAGCCTGGATCAATCCGCTGAAAGGGGTTGCTTTGGCCTGATCAGTGGTGAGAGATAGAAGTTTCTAAGATTTTCTCCACGAAACCCCAGGTACTGTCTCATGAGTCTCCCACCTGTTTCGGAATCAATGGAATTGAACTATGATACCTTTGGCAGTACTGACATATCATAACACAGAATTGTTCGCACGTTGCTCATGATGCTTCTTTCGGGTGCTTTTATGATACAGACTGGCCCCGCGGCAAGGATGGGTTCTAGCGGTGGGTGAGATTCAATAATTATTAATTATTATTTGTATGCGAGATCTAAGATGAAGAGTTACGTGCCCACATCAAATCTGCAACAAACTCATTCTCACGAGGATTCTGTCTTGGTTTCGGATCTCTCACACTTGTTATAATAACGACCATGCTCTCGTGCTTTTTCTTTCCCTCCTTTGCACACTGGAATCCTTCTCTTGTCACTCCAATTGCCGGATCCGGGCCCAGTTGAAAGTTGACAGACAGACCTCAAAACAGGTGATTCCAGGGACCAAGAGATCAGAACTTCTGGGACTGGATTACCTGACTAACAAACGGTGCACATGCTCATCTGCATTCCATCACAGTCTCCCTGATTCTCTCACTCCCGTCGTTGGGTCCTCCGATGCGACCTTCCTCCTCCATGCTAGACGACAGCCACTCCTTGCCTCCTTCAAATCGACCCTCTTTTGAATCCAGCTCCATGAAATCACGAAAATCATTTCTCACTCTCATCATCCCTTCCCGTCGCCATGTTGCATTGGGATCAAAGCTCAAGTTAACGTCTGATCCAGCTGAAAATATGGCTATCGCAAGTGCAAATGAAGGGTGTGTCTCGACGTTCCCAAATCAGATACCCTGTCTCATGTCTATCTAGATTGAAAGATAACGAAATCACGACAGCAGTCGGGCAAAAGACCGACGATATGAAACCTACCATGTATGTACGGCCCCCAGCCTTTCCCTCTCTACTTTCTCTTCCTTCCTTCCTCTCATGCTCCATATCTTCAGAAAGAAGCATTTTGATGAGCGCCCGCGGTCCAAGTCCAAGTCCAAGAGAATCATACGAGCGATCAGCACTACCTTTAGACCCCGGTTCCATCAATCTCCAACATCTCCCCCGCCTGCTAGCGTAAGCCCCCAAGCAAAGCAGAATCGCGAGGCTGCGTTGCGTGAACGTGGTTTACTGCCTGCGAAAGACCTTAGTCGACAGGAGGCTGACCAAGATCGTCGTAATCCAGTTATTTCCTCCGATCGTGACTCTATCGACAACTCGAGTAAACCTTCAGCTGCTCAAATCATCAGGCAGGAATGGGAGATCCAAAATACGACATCTGCGGAAGTCAGAGAGCGCGAGCGTATGAAGTCTTTCCGATTTGGGGTCCCCCTGTCTGCGTCTGAGTCTGCAAGTTCGCCAAACCTTTCTCGATCGCCACAGTCAGGGACGGTAGCGGAAGTCAATGTACCCTTGTGCTCTCCAGTACTATCACCAGCTTCGGTGAACGATGCACAACGACAAGCACTCTCACAGCAATCTTCGGCATCGGCTGAACAGCCCTTAGCAACTTCCTTTTCTTCTGTCATCTCTTCATCCACACCACCCAAAAAACCTTTGATAACGAGTCCTGATCCAACACTCGTTTCGTCAGCAGGGGTCAGCAATCTGCCTTGCCCTTCATCCTCGAAGTGTGATAGTGTCGATCATGCACCAAATTCTAATAGACACAAACGTTGGGGATCTTATCATTCAACATCATCGGCGCCACCCTCCGCGAACCCTGTTATCTCATTGACACCTCCTGGTCAGATGAGTTCTTTCAGCCGGTCTTCTTCCATGTCCTCTTCCGCCCACCGGCGGTCGGATTCGTTGACACGATTGCCTTCCATTTCTGAGTCTTCGATGATGACGCCATCCTTGGATTATTCGTCTAGATCATCCACTCTCAATACGACTGACTCCTTGAGTGTCGGTGGTAGACACAAGGGTAGGAATGGTCTGTTCATCATCAAAATGCCGGAGCATTTCCGGTCTGTCCCTATGATCGTTGAGAGTCCAGTGGAAGAGGCTTTGGTGTTTGATACCAATATGATGTCAGAATCGACCCCATTGCCAATGTCATCTTCAGTGGGGTCGTCGCCCACTCCTGATGTGTCGCTGCATCATCCAGTTTTAACCAGACGTGAAAGAGGATTCGTAGACACAGGGCAGCGGGAGAAACGGAAGTCCTTTAACCCTTTCAAGCGAGGACAGTCTGCAGCACCATCTGACGGTTCCGATCGGAACTACAAACGACTGTCCATCTCCACGTCAATTGGAAACCTGAGGAAAAGTGCCAGTGGTTGGACAGTGGGTCGGTCGTCACATGATGTACCCTCCACGGCACCGGTAAATAGGACATTTGATGCGTCACATTTGCCACCGTCCCCCAAGTTGCCGAAACAATTCAGGACTTCAACTGCAGATACCGCCTCAACTGGCGTGAGCTCGCAGCGGAGGTCGGTTCAACCAACACTACACACTCACGGAAGCATCATCCACGAAACAAATGCAATTAAGAATGATGAAGTCAGGAGGGTGACAGAGCTTGCGTTTTTGGGTTAAACCGAGGCGGGGATTTTTACTGTAAATGCCACACAGATATCGTTTTGCCAGGAAAACAGGTTCTTTTCGCTTTGTTCTCTACAATACGTTCTATCTCTTTTCCTTAAGTTTAAGTGCATTTTGCCTTTGATCTGCACTCGTTTGCACTCCACCATTGCATCTGCATTGTTTTAGTAGTAGCTATGCATATCTGCTTATTATACCATTGATCAGTTTTTGCAGGAATTCGTGCAAGTTAATGCATATAATTAGAACTTGAGCTCAAGTGCTAAGCTGTTTTAAATTAAATTTGTCTTCCAATGCTCCATATGTAGTGCTGAACCCGTCAGGTGGAAACATGAATTTTAAAACTTGGGGCTTGGGTCAGTCATCTCCGATCATCCGCTGACCGATGCGCCATTCAAACCGTTCTGGTGAGTTATCTGCTAATCGGACCGATACCAACGGCGCTGACCTATCCTATCCTTGATCTCTTGAGTTGGGCTGTGAAAATCTATATCTATATCCATCGCTCACTCGTTTGAGCACTAGTTTGTTGCGGTATCTATGAAAGCTGATTCACACATCATGGAAAAACCAAATAGAAGGACATGGGAGCCGAGAAAAAAGTGTGCGCTGTATGATATAAACAGGGTGTTGGGAATACGTATGGACAGATTGTAACGTATGGACAGATTGTAATGTGATTTTCATGAAGAAGCTGTGCTTTTTGATCTGATAGATAGATAGAAGAGTATCGCACAAAAGATGGGGGTGTCCGACACCTAGCATGACCGCCGACCCGTGAGTTTGGCTGATTGATATATATATATGATATATGTATATCAATTGAAATGGTTTTCTATCTGGTGTCGTGCGCATCAGCGCATCACTTTAGTTTTTTTTTGTTGCTTCTCTAGGAACACGTTGAGAATATAAAAAAATGACTGCACCTCGTGGTGTATCCTCGAGTCTAAATTTTTTTTACACAGATGAGATTGTCGATGTCAGTGTCGTCTCACGTCCTCTTTGTTTCTGCTTTAGATGTGCTTGCCACCATTCTATGAACTGATTTGCGCATCATTCCAGAGCTTAAATGCTCCTCGTTCGAGTTGGTGACTATATCTGGTACTCAGGGGGGGGGTACTTGAGAAGAGTGATGGGGTGGGATACTGCGTTCGGCTTCTCGAATGATGAAAAGTCTCATCCGATTGGCTCAAAGGTGACTCGAAAGACGCTGATGTGGCTTATGGCTAGGTTCTTGAAGCTTTCTGGACACTGGACGTCCGCCATTCATTGATTGCTCCTTTTACCCCAGGTTCATAAATGCCTGTAACTAAGCGCCACAACATGAAGATTTCTTGTTGTTGTCGCAGACAAAAGGCGTTGTTAGAGAACAAGTGGTTACACACCCTCGTTTGCCAGACTACACCATTCAAACTTTAAATACTTCTCACTGACTCCAATTCAAAGATTATTTGAATCGATGGGAAAAAATGATCTTGACCTTTCCACTAACTGGGAAAGCGGCGTAGAGAGTTATCCCAAGTGCCAGTCTTCATGGATCTGTCCGCAGTAGAACTTTCGAACACCCGAACTAGTGGTCCCCGCCGGAACTGCCCGCTGCTTCTGCAATCATAATAATTCCAATTTTATTCCTTGAGAGAACATGGCATGCGGACTCAATTCCGGGAATTTGCCATTCGATCATTACGCTCTTTCAGAAGGTTCTCCATACATGGAGCTAAAACCCTTCTTCGTTGTGCTAGCTGAACCGAGAGGAACCAAAAGAAGCGACACGAGTTGGTTACACGGACCCCTTGTAATTATAGAGATAACCATAAAGCACGGTTATGGACGCTATATTAAATTGAATTATTTCAGTCTTCATTGGCATGAAACAGCATCCATATGTACAATCTGTTGGATTAATCCCATATCAGGACACAAGAGAAGATAAATGACCTTTGTAGTACTCACAATAGCTTGTTCTCTCTTGTAGTCACACAGTCATTGCTATTTATACTTCACTTTCACAGGACTGATCTCGACGTTGCGCGGGAAAATATAAGTCATCCAGGGATTTTCTAGGTTGAGGTTTTTGCGAGGGGAAAGGCAGCTTGTTTTCGCCCAGGCAGCACCAATCAAAATGATTATCCTCAAGGCATGCAGAAGACGTCTTGACAGTTGCGTCTTCTCGCTACTTCGAATCACCCAGATGGATGTGTATATATACATTTGCCGGGATAAATTAATGACAACGACCCTTTGGTGGTAGGTAAGATTCCTCAGAGTAGCCCTACAGGTGTAAGGCCTGTTCTCTGATTGGATGCTCCCGCTGTAAACCTCATGTGATAGAAGGCTTTGGCAACATCGAGATCAATAGCTCAGGGGTAGCCGTGCTCTGGCAAGATCCTGATGGTGAAAACACGACATTTTGGGAGAGATCCCCCTGGTGGATTTTGGAGTTATGGGAAATCATACAATTGTCGTTGTTTGGGGATGAAGTTAAAACAGGATCTAACCGTACAAACTGACAAGGAGATCTGATGATGAATTCCGTGGCTGTTAAATCATCTTTGCTCGAGGTGGTATATAAGGTTGACATATGAGACGGCCCAGGCTAAAGGCAGGAGTGATTACCCGGGGCGATTACAGGTCAAAATTAGATCAATTATACCCGTAAGGCAGGAGTCAGACTTTAGCTTTCCTAAATGAGAGAGATGACGCTATAAAAGGATCCTGACTGTGGGGTAGCCGAGCAAAGTGCGATCATGTGTGGACGGTAAGCTCGAAAGACAACAGAATACTGGCGAGAGTACAGTAGATTGGACAAGCAGAGATTAGTCGTGGCTCGTGATCAGCGAGGATCTCGATGGTCCAATCTCCGTGTCCAGCACGTGCCCCATTGATTGAGATTGGAATTGTCAACTCCACGACCAATATAAACCTTCTGACGTCTGTTTTCTCTTATCTTCTCTTCCCCCCTGTCTCCCATGTCCAACTCTGTGCCTCCAAATCCTATCGACAATGCCAATACCTCTCACCCCATCCCTATCACCTCAGTCCGTGCTAGAGCTCGTTCGGTGTCCTCAGCGTCCTCTGGTTCTTCAATCTATGACTTACCCACTCCCTCTGGCTCGCTCGGGTCAAACAACATCCGCAGCTCCGTCCCTTCCTCTACCTCTCCCATATTTTCCTATTTCATGTCCTCTCCCAAGAGTCCCAAGGCCAATTCTACTTTCCCTCTAAGACGTAAATTCCCTGGTACTGCCCCTGTTTTTGAAGGTTGGTATTGGTTATCTATCATCTAACGCCCCTCGTTCACACACGACCCTAGAAAACGAGAATGGTGAAAACGTGATTCCCGTTACTGCACATATGCGTCGTACGAGCAACCAGTTAGCTAGCCGTTTCACAGAGCCCAAAACCAGTGCCCTGCCAGAACCACATCTCGAACGTGGTACAGGCTTTTTACGGAGACTTTCTTTGAGTAGTACACCTTTTACCAAGGTAAGCTAAGATTGCGGCAATGTCCGACACACTGACTCACTGCCGCTAGACCCATGACTCTTCTCTCAGTCCACCACCAAATACAGCAGTTCAGACGGCGCCACCTAGTGCCCCGTTTGTCAATAAGCCCGTTCGTTCGGCAACCATTGGTGTTAGTAATGCACGTCCCCGCCGTGCTCCATCGCCCATGGGTGAAAGGATACTCAAGGGCCATTTCGATGGTTTCTAATTCGAATCACTTTCACCATCGCCAAAGTCCCATTGGAGGATTTGGATAGTTGTTGGCCTTCGCCTCTTCATCGACTGTACGGCATGCTGAGCGTTTGTTTGCTTTCTCGTCTTGGTGGTTCTGGGATATTCGTCTCCGTTTCTTTATCCTTTTGTTTGATTCGACAAAATTGCTTGGATTACATGGGTGGTAGAGGTTTGCCCTTCCGTTATCTCGTTGCTTCCCTCTAACCTAGGCACTTGCGGATCGTTGCCTGAATTATCATTATGGTGTCATGCTTAATTTTTTCCCCTATCACTTGAGGCGCGTGACACCAGTAATTTGTAAATTAGTTGAGATTCCATCCTCCAACAATGTATCTATTTATAACGAAGAGAATAGAATGTGCTATAATATCTGTTTGTTTCATGATGGGCGACTGACGACGGGCATCGGCCTTTTGGCAAATACGATCTTTCGTTTGACAATCCCTACTGCTTCCCATTTTGTCGAGGGAGTAAGCGGTGCGGTACTCAATTGGTCTTTCCCATTGTTCTTATCGTCATCAACCTCCATTGTATCTTTACCCTGGTCCTCTAAATCAAAAGGACTCATTACAGCGATAGTAGTAGTGCTTGTTGTAGGATTGGCATCGGCCAAAAAGCGGGTAAGAACCGCCAAGGGTTTATTCAGCGTATTGATCGTGCCTTCCAAAAGATGAGGACCAATTAATAATGTTGGTTTTCCCTGTTCAGTAGCATGCGTCATCATTCAGAATATTCGAAAACCCCCACGGATTCCGAAGAAAAAAGTAAAGAATAAATAAAGGGTAATCACGATATATGACATATCTCGTTGGGATCATTTAACACCAACACGCACACTACACACACTACACACACACACACACACACTCTCTCTCTCTCTCTCTCGATAATGATAGGCACTAGTATTCACTTCCTAACCATTTTCATTTTTTTGATCCACTCACCGACTCATCCTCATTGATAGTCAATTTGCCCACTAGTTTACCATTCTTGTCCGTGGGTTGTGCAACTTCCACTTCAAGCATGCCTTGAAGCTCAATTAGGACAACCTCGTCATTCGAGATCTTCGCTAGAGTGGAGGGGAGCTTCGAGGATGTGGATGAATTGAAGATGATCGGGATTAACATGAGAAAGGTTAGGTAAGGGCCAGAAGTAAAATCGCCCGTTTTGCATGCTGTTGTGGCAATGTGCGCGTGTGCGTTTGATGATGATCGATCACATGCTCTTGTAGCCTTCACAAAAACTTCTGATTTCTAATAAATAAAGGAGGGACTAGCCTCTAGTTTCTAATAGACACTGAACATTCTAAAGTCATCCCTTCTTGTTAGAAAACTTCCCAAACTCCCATGCATAACATTCCTGCGGACAGAAGCGAGACCATTTCAGAAATCGACCTGGAAAAGCACAACTAGACGAAAACGCACAACGCAGTCATCCTGAGGGACAGCCTCAGGTACTTCCCTTCCAATACCCAGACTTGGGGACCATGGTTCTCCAAGAACTTTCTCAATGACAGTCACGATACCATGGTTTCGGATGTCGACCGACCAGGAAAGGTTCGATACAGTGTCATAGACAATGGTTTTTCCCATGTGACACCTTAGAGTAGTAGAACGATCAGCCTCTAGTAGTAGCGAAAATAATATGCAGTGCACACATTGATTCCATTGCATATCCACCTAGTGAACAAGTAGACAGTATTCCATTGCAGGTTCCCATCGCAATTGGATCTGCAGTATGGTACACATGTGTTACATGTTGTAGTGAAGGCTAAAGGGCACAGTAGTGAGTGAGTCAACGGGTAAGGGCTGAGGTAGAGAGAGAGAAAAGAAGCAATGAAAAGCAGATACATACAGGAGAAGGGAGATGCAGCCTTCGGGCAGCCATCTTTTCCCCAGGGGATTCAAATGTCACCACTGGGACTCCGAAAGTAACGCCGATGAGACTTGCTAGGGCACCACCAAGCGAGTGTCCAATCACCCAAATGTTGGAATTGGGACTACATGTCAAGGTCATCAAGGCGGTCGCATTGAAAGTCGTGAAACCATCCACTAACTAGATATGTGTTAGGTTATTATATAGATTCTGTACAGTAAAGTCTCAGTTCTAGTGGTCACAAGTCACCACAGGCACTTACCGTACCAATAGGATAAAACAGACTCTCATCCGTCAAAGCTCCTTCCACACAATCTTGATCGCATTTATAGGATCCTCGATAACAATCACATACTGTCGCCCATGACCAGCCGACTCGCGCACAACAACAAGAAAATAACAAATTATCATTCAGCTTGTCCTTCTTTTTCGTCGGGCCACCACCGAAAAAACCCGCAGAGGTACCCTTTATAGACACGACAACTGTCGAATTATCTGAAGTAGCAAATACATGTCCCCGAAAACCATCAGCATGAGGTGGTTGCCAACCGAATGGATGAGACTACAAGACACATGAAGGAATGATGAGATCTCTCAACAGAACGCGTACCACAGGCCACTTGTCTCCCAATTCGTACCAGCCGTCTTCTTCAGGAGTCAAGTAGGCATTATTGGTCATTTTCGCGAGCAAAAGTAGAGTGTCTCTACTTTCAACATCTGGTCCAACGACTATATCTTCGTTCCAGTCTAGTGCTGCGCTCTGTGACGAAAAGTCCCATATTAATCTTCGCGCATTGATCAGAGCGTCAAACGAAGGGGGCTTGTAAACAGTCAGAGGTACAGTCCGTGATAAACTGTAGGAACCTTCATTATTTGAAGAGAATCCGGCTGATTGTAAATTAGAAACATCGGAGAAGATGACACGGGCATCCGAAGTGACTGCGTGAAGTTGGCGCAGTTCAAAGTGTAACGGTGTGTTTTGGGGCTGGGGTTCCAGAGCTGAAGGTTTGAGAGTCCATAGTCCAAGTAGCGGGACGAGAAAGTCCGTCAGCGTTGATGGGAGCATGAGTTAGAAAAGTCACAGTTTACTAGGCTCTGACGTCATGTCTACATGTTATTAAGGTCAGTTGGGTATATATATCTAGGACAATGGACTGCTGCAGGTAACTCTCTATGTTCAACGGTGACAGGAACCTCAGGCGGCAACAGCAGTAGTGGTATCTAGATTCTCCATAGCCAGATTAAGAGGATCATTGGGGACGAGGTTATCTGCGACAGCAGAAGAACCAACAGCCAAACCACTGACATTGGTGCCGAAGAAAACTTCGGGGCTCGTGCAGGCAGCTACGGCTCGGCGCATGTGACTGGTCAAAAATGTTAAACCGACCTGATAAGCGGCTAAAGAAGTCTCAGAGAGAATAGAAGTTATTATTACATGGAAAAAAACTCACAATTCATCCAACCAAAGCCCTCGCGCGGGACCATCTTGAAGTCAATCCCTTGATTGCCATACTCAGCGTCAACAAGATGAGTCAGCTTAACGGCATCGAACTAAACCAGAATTTGAGCATAAGTAGATGGTTACCTTCACTGGTGAGTCTCACCTTTTCAGGAACAACACCATTGAAATCAACAAAGGCAGTTGTCATCATGTAGAGGAACCGGTATGCCAGACGCTGAGCCTCTTCTAGATACCCATAACGCTCTAGCCCAACCCATATCATGATCTGGTGAGGAGGCCTATCCAAAGTCATTATCAATACAGAATCTCGATCATCAAAGAACACTGTACCATGCGTATCTGTGGGGATAAATCAATACTTGTAGACATTACAGTGAAAAGGCACGAACGGGTAGTCCCATTGTCGATTCGGCCTGTCAAGAGATATCTTCCCGCGAGATTCTTCAGTTCCAGAAACAGCACCACCAATAACCTCGAATTTCTTGAGAGATTGGGTCCTAAACGATAGCATCAGCCACAATGGGTTACGGATCACTATATTAAATACGCACACAAGCTGCCAGGATTGCTCCTCACTAGCACAACCAGCCCAAAGCGGCCAAAATGACGTGACAGATTCATACAAAATCTGCTGTCCTTTGACAGTATCATAGTCAAAGTACAATGCCTTACTCTCGTTCCAGAGATATTTGTCAATCTGTTTACGTCTGAACTCAGCCTTATCAAACCACTCATCGGCACTCTGCAGCCGGCTCTTCGAGCTTTCTCGCGAAGGATTGGCATAAGCCTCAGGCGTCGGTGGGAAAGGTGAGAGAGGAAAATCCTCTTCCAGCTCAAGCTCGTCGTCAAAGACTTCGCGAATGGCGGTCCCAATATCGACCTCATACTTGTAAAGGAGTGACTGTAAATCTATTGTCGCAAGATTGGCACAACGCTTTTCGAAGCGATAGGTGGTGTCATGGCCAGACTCGCGGACTGCACGATCATGAAGGAAGTACTCGTCCAACCCAGGTTCTTTGATAATACCATCATTGTACTTTTCACTGAACTCCAGCACTGATATACCGTGTTTCTCAGCAAATGGTTCAAGGATGTGAGTGAAGTGCGTTGCTTCTGTCTCGGGGGGAATACCAAGGCCATCAGGGCGATATCTTGAAAGTCCTGTCTTGAGATCTATCCGTGGCTCCGCAGCCCACACAGTGTGATACTCTTTGATGGCCGCTTGAATGGCACGCTTGAGCCAGGCGCGGTTTCCGTCTACGTCAGAGCGGTCAAGCTGATTGTAAATTTGAAGTGCCATGTCAGTGAGGAATGGGGGCTGAGTTCGACAGAGGTAGTAACTTCGACTTCCGTTCAGAATCTTACCATAGTGCTTGATTTCAAAAATGAAATGATCCACCATGCCCTTGGCCATGCTGATCTGGCCGTCAACCAACAGTCCTAGAGCAATGAAGTAGGAATCCCAATTGTAGAGCTACGATGACTAGAATGAGCATCAATGAAACTCCGTATTATTTATATTTACCTCATTAAAGCGAGCGCCAGGAACAATGAATGGGATACCTTTCAACGTTTTTCCCCCATGTCCGTCATCCGTTTCATTCATTGCCAAGGCCAGCAAGCCGGGTTTGCTATTCAAACTCTTGACGAATGCAGGGTCATCTGGTTTCGGAGGAAGAACCTGGACATCAAGGTTCATGTGGGGTTTCTCCTTAGCAACTCTTCTGTAATACTCCGCCATAGCGGGTTCGCCATGGGGAACGTAGATGCGGGGCTGGATACGTCCAGTTCTATTCTTGGGGTCGGCTGTGATGATCTCAAGGCCATCTCCGTCGATACGACGAGTCAAAGAATGCCAGAAAGAGTATTTGATCATTCTAGAGAGTCGATCAACCGGGTTTTCTGTCAAACGGGCTTCATCGAGGATTATACGCTTTCTATTGTGATCGCGTGCGAGAGCAAGTTCTTGAAGGAGATTTGACATCATATATGTTCCCTAAGGAGATGTGAATAAATACGCCTGTAAGGTTCACAAGCGCGCCTGAACAAGATACATACACGAATGTCAAAGGTTTTGAAACCGTTGCTGGTTGCAGTGCCGAGAGTCATTGTCTTGGGACCAGCGTCGGTGACACTGATCTGAAAGTCTCCGTCTGTGTCCTCTTGTTCTAGTACAATGCGAATAGTCTCCTCAACGTCGATGAGGAAACGTCTGGGAACACTGCTTTTCTCGTCGTGTGACATACGTCGGGACCAAGTGCGCACATCTTCCTGGGAAACAGGTATCCGTCTAGGATTGTAACCATGTAGGTATGACTGGTGAAGAAGAGGCGTATGAACGGGATACTGTCAGAAGGTTGAATGTGCAAAACCCACATGACTATAAGTTCGAGAACGAGAGTGTGTTTCATCACGGTAATATGTCGCAGCATCATCGTTGACCGAGCGAGAACTAAGGTCATCCACAAAAGTGACACCAGGGGGATGATTGACGATGGGTGACATATTAACAAAGGGTAGGATAATAAGATGGTTGGGATTGAAAGAGATTGTTTAATGGCTGACCCACAATGGGTCGATCAACTTTACGCAACCCGATCAATCCCACACGTGCATGACGCTAACTAAGTCACGGCGCCTCTCACAAGGATATATATGCTAGAGGCATAGGAGACGCACTCAGTGCACACCGTCCCCCTAATATACCACCACCAAGCAACCATAAAATAACGCAGAGCTCGAGAGAATCACCGACACAAGCGACCTCGAACCAG
>Ga0157357_1000293_pt1 | contig 21148 bp, 14 predicted proteins | sample AttcapACBM1_FD_111485 | JGI IMG/M metagenome (GOLD analysis project Ga0157357, IMG submission 111485) | Fungus gardens microbial communities from leaf cutter ant in Botucatu, State of Sao Paulo, Brazil - Atta capiguara ACBM1 | ecosystem: Host-associated > Fungi > Mycelium > Unclassified ... | reverse complement strand
CTGTCTTCTATGACAGAAATACTCCTATTTAACTCTGTCTTCTATGACAGAGATCTCCTATCTTACTCCTGTCAGTGTCTTACTACTAAAACCTTTGCTCAGGGTAATAGAGACTATACTACTGAAACTTTGAGCATCTCCTATATTTTCTACTTGTATATAAGACTAGTACTTATACTACAATTCACTAGTCTGATAATCAACAAAGTAATTCCTATTAAACTTGATCTCTGGTGTTCAAAAGCAACACATTAATTAGCACTCACTCCTATCTCAGACTTCATTCATTTATCTGAAGTTACAACCATATGGCAGATAGATGGTGCAATATATAAGCTAAAGCTAAGATTGTTCCACAAGTTTGTATCACCAAGCATAGAGTTTACACACTCTGTATATTACTGAGCCAATTCTGTAGACTTTTGCCTCCAGTGTAAATCATGCCTAATAACTATTTAGTTTCTTTATCTATGACTGAATGTCAATTCCAATGAATACTGTTAAAGCAATCCCAAAAAGTAATGGAATTGTTAGAGTTTTTTTCAATAAAAACTCTAAGATCTTAAGAGATACAGTTAACTATAGCTGATAAAGATGAGGAAAGAAATTCAAGATTCTTTTTGCAGAATGTATAGCATTAGTAATTACAGTAATATGTGTTGGATTGTGAATTTGAACAGCTTGGTTGATACTGCATCTGATTGCAAAGAGTTTCACTTCAGTAGAAGTAACATTGATAGCATAAATACTGCCACCAAAATAAATGTGTGATATTGAAGTATCACATTGTTTTTAATGCTAGCATCAGAGATAATGATGGCAGTTTTAAGACTCAGAAGAAATTTTTCAAAGATATTATTGAGTTTGTGAATGTGTATTACATACTAACTAATGACATCTGCTATCTATCTTAGGTAATAACAAACTTATATCACAAATGAGCTACTTACTAGTTATGATACTTGAACTTAATGATGTTTCAGAGGTTCAGTATAAGGAGATAATAATAATAGGTGATGAGTAGTATTAATAGGAATAATTGATATAAATTGATGTTAAGTCTGAGGTCTAATCCTTAGACACAGAAGTATATATATACAAAAGAGTGATGGTCCATGCATAAGCTGTTGCCATCATATGATCAAAACTCATATCTGATGGGAGCTGTCATCTATCATAGTAGCTGTCAGGCTAATTTTTAGAAAGGTAACTAATTATATCACTATATTGATATGCTTGTATCTCTATGAATACTTATTACTATGTAATATACCATATATCATTGGAAATGATTTGATGAGCACTTTCTAACACAAGTTCGATCGTGCAAATCTGTCTAGTCATTCATGAGATATTAGCAAATAAAGATTTTATAGTTACTGATGACCTGATATCTTGGTTGTTTATTGTTGCTTTTGTATATCCTATATATATACAGATAGTCCTTATTTAGAGCTTTCTAGTATAACTTAGTTTGTGAAAATCAGTCCATTAGTTGTGAAGATACAAGCTGAATGAAGTTTGTGACAACTTATTCAAACATATTTACTCTTTTCTGAAACCAATCATGCTCCATTCTAATTATATATTACTCTATAGACAAAAACCTCTCAATTTCATATTAAATACTATTGTCATATCCCAAACTCTGAAACATATCTGAGATATGTTTGATTTTAATATAACATTAAATCCCCATGGTTATTTGGTCTTATTTGTGTCCAAAACTCTGTTGGTAGTTTGATACTTTATAATAGACTTAATTTTACCAAAAGTCCATAGTTATTTCACTTTATTTGAGTCAAAATCCACAGTCATATTCATCTGTATCCATTGTCTAATTATCTCCTTCAAACTCTGCAAATTTACTTGGACTTTACATAGAGTTTTCCTCTCTCCAAATCTAAACTCCTATATAGTGTTTTACTAATAAAACACTTGCTCAGATATCTGTTTTAGTTACTTCTTTTGTTATTTTATGTATTTAAGGCTAGTGACCTCTTTGTAATAGCTAGTCTGATAATTGACTAAAGTTGACACTAAATCTCTGGTATCAATGGCGATACACTTTATCCCTCTTCTTATAACTCCTTACAAGACTATTCTCTGAAATTGTGACCACATGGCTTGTAGGAGACACAACACATAAGTTGAGGCCAAGGTTGTTCTGAAAAGTCTACATCACCAAGCTCATCACATGAAGTTTCTATACTCTATGCATGTCTAAGCCAACTCCATGGACTTTCACCCTCAAGTGCAAACTGTGCTTAACAACTATAGAATTTCAGCCAACAATATTGCAATATCTAATAGTAGTATGTATAGTATATTATTATTATTATTAGAACCTCTTTTCCAGTATTTAAAGATAATATTTACTATATACAATTTCTTAGTCTAATAATCAACTTGAACTGTGCTATATTTGCACTCTTTTATCCAAGTTTTCATTTACCTGAAAATTATGACCATATAATATATAGGCTAGGTACAATATTGACTATTAAAGCCAGATCATCTTATCTGTGTAGTACTCACTCCTATCTTTCTCCTATTACTTGATTGACTAAGTCTCCTTTCCATTCTGTCTTTTATGCTATTACAGATAATCTAATAAGTACAATTTACCTCTAACAATGTAAGCATTCTTGATTTCTTTAAGTTCTTTATGAAAATTATCAAAAAAGGGATAATACTGATGAGACTAAAGCTATATAAACAATGCTGGAACCTTATAGTACCAATAATATTAACATATATGACTTTCAGAAGCTTGAATCATCCACTATCTCCTATTCAATCAATCAATCTACAAATATATAACTATGAAATGGTAGTTTCTATCCTATTTCTATTTTTGGAGTCAATGAGTATTTGGAAGGCAATGCTAAGAATATTACTTACTTACTCTACAAGATGACTATCTTCATAAGACAAAGGAAATTTAAGAACAAAACCACTAAGAATATTCCTCAGATTGTGAAATTTGGTTTTGTATCCTGGGACTTTATTTACAAATCTGAATGGAATAAACTAATGGCCCATAAAGATAACTCCTCCTTTAGGTAATGCATAGCTTTGCAATTCAAGTCTAAGATCCTAAAAGTCTTATCCAAAAACAAAAGAGAATCTGTGAAATCTGGTAAACAAGCTAATGTTTCCAGAATTTTTTCTCCTATCTCTCCAAGGCTAAGCAGAATAGTTTTGAAGAATTTTAAATTTTACAAATTTAAAATAACTTTCTTTTCATCATCTTTCAATCCTTTTTTCTTTCATAGTAGATGTTTGTATGCTCAAGTATCTAAGAACAATATCAAAGATATTGTGAAAATCAAGAAAATCTTTTTCAATCTTTCAGCTAAAAAGATCAAGGATATACACAAAGTATTAAATGACAATAAGAAGGAAAAGCCAAAAATCAACATGATAACTAAAGGCTCTTTGGAAAAACAGATAATCATCCCAATAAGTTTTACTAATTCACACAGATTTATGGCCTTGTCAAACAAGCATATTACTAACATTAAAAATGCTCTCTAAAATATCAAGTCAAAAGTTGTTGTGAATTTTATTCAAAAATATTACAGAGACATTGTCATTATTACAAATAAAATCATAGCCAACTTAGACCTTAACACGATTAATAAATACATCAAAAACATTAATGTAGTAGACTCTAACAAAATCATGAGCCCATATCTCTCACAGTATAAATTATATCTCAAAATTTTAGGTATTTCTTATTATATAGCTGATATTATTGAAATAGTCCTCCAAATGACACATATTTTCAATATTAATTCAAATGACAGCTATATCTGATTTAGATGAAGCCTTAATAACATGAGGACAGGAAGCAAGAATAATATTATCTGGTATTCTCAAAGCAAATTCAATACTAAGAATTTAATCAACAGATGTTTTAACATTAGTAGTCACATTACTATGATTAGAGATATAAATATGAATTTAGGCATTTTTCAGTATAAAAACTATTGAAAATGGGATCACACAACTTTTGCATGCTACACACACTACTCCAAGTGTATAAAGTGTAATAATCCTTATGAAGTTGAACATCATAGAGAGATGGCATGATATTGTAATGTAAACTTTGAAATTAACCCACTTAGACTCAAGATAAAAAGAAAACCTTGTTCATACTCCTTTAAGTGCATTAACTACAAAGGATATTACTAAGCTGACAACAATGCTTGTCTATTCTGAAAACACCAATTCAATAAAAAAATAATACTTAAAAAAATACCAAGAGCTTCATGAGAATAGAAGTAAATTAATCTACCCAAAATTGTAAGCAAGGAAAGTATATGATTATAAAAGACCTAAATTTTTTTTGCAGAATATTTGAAAGAACAGTCTTCTTACTAATATAATTTTAGAAAACCAAAAAGAGTTCAACATTATTTTTATTTAAAAGCCCCCATAGTCTATCATATAAACTATTCCTAGTTTAACATATAAAGAAGAAGATACCATTGTGAAAACCTTTAATCATTCATTGTAGACCATATTCTTAATATTAGAGTTGAAAATAGTAGACTTTATTTATTTTCAATTTCTCTCTCACTTTTATTTTATTTTCTGTTTATTTTTATTTTAGAAGTCAGAGTTAGAACTTGACATGACTTGGTATTACACAGCAGTCAGTCACACAGTCATACAATCACATGTCATAATAGAAAATGGTAGAAGATTCTGGAAAGATAATATTATACAGTATAATTATACATATGTTAATTTTATACATGGTTATTTAGGGTAAGCTAATGTAGTAGAAAACAGACTATTAGTTTTAAATATATAAGGTAGATGATTCTGTACAGAGTTCTCTATTAAGTTCTCTTATGTTAACTCTAATACAAGATTCTTCTTATTGACCAACTCTAAAATCTTTGAGTTGTAATACTCAAGACATTTAATTCATGATAATAAACACTCAAAAGTCATAACATATATCAATTTTTGACTTGTTCAACTTTGCTTTTCCCTTAGAAGAAATATTATAAATTATAGAAATACTAGTCTTATTTCTTTCTTTAACAATGATATTATTTGCTTCATTATTAATATTTATTCTGATAAACAACAGAATGTCTTAATATTGTTTCTTTTTCTCTTACCACCATCTTGTATAGTAGTGCCTATAAGAAAATTAGCAAATATAACATTATCTACTACTATTAAAGCTCTATCATTTAATATATTGGGCCAAATATCTTTAAACATAGAAATGGATATTAACATGAATATAATGAGAGAGAGACCATTGTTCCCATTCCACAATAGTTCCAAAGAGTTCTTTATTCTCTCTAAGATATCTATACTTTCTTACTATAAAAGAATATAAATTCAAAGTAACAACCCTCTTTAGAGCAAACAGGTTAAAGCAAAGGAGATTGCTCTATTAGTAACAGCAAACTCAGAGATGAATGATAATCCAGTTATTCAGATATCTGACAATAGTATCAAGACTGGTAAATAATATGAAGTTAATGAGGCTCTAGCCCTAAATACCACACCTTCTCCATAAGGTAAGCATGAGACAACTGGTACTCAAGAGTTGTGTTTGTAGCTGAACTATTATGAGATTCCATTGGCCTACAATATTAACCAACCTACTAAATATAAAGCTTGGGATAGTAAAGCTTATCCCATTTTTATCTTTGAATCTATGGAATTCTTTGAAATTGATGACAAGAACATGTTTACTTCCTTGTTACATATAGCAGATTATATCAAGTCTAGAAAGGTTAAAAAAGGTTTGATAAATGATATTCCAGAACTCAAAGGTTTTGGTGAAGTTGTATGAAATTTTATTTTTTCTATCTATGAATTTGGTTAGGATACAATTGTCATTGATAAAGATAATAATTCTTTTAGAAATGGTATAACAAACAAATTTACTCCTAAAGTTCCAAAGATCAAACCCTCTTTATACTCTAGTACATTCAAGAACAAAGTAGCTAAAATTGTCAGAATCTCTTCTCCCATCCTAGCATATCTATCTAAGGCTAGCATATCTATCTAAGAAAGTATTGGAAAAGTCCAAATTTTTTGGTAAAGGAAAAAAACCAATAACAATAGTTAAAACCAACCAAAAACAATTATATACTAAGTAGTAGGCTCTAATGTTTCCAACATATTGAAGCTGAAAGAAAACTACCCAAACTTACCAGCAAAAAAGATAGAAAATATACAAAAAATTATTAACAATTCAAATAAGCCTAAGCTTCATATCAAAATTACTACTAAGAGCTCTTTATAAAAGCAAATTATTATTCCTATGGGTAAAGACAATATTAGCAAATTCATAGCCTCTTCTAGTAGTCATATTGCTAATACCAATTAAGCCTTCAGAAACATCAAGTCAGATATTATGTCAGACTATGTCTAATTAGGACTAATTGGTGTGACTATTGTTACTAACAAAGTAGCATCACCTTCCAATCTTCAAGTCATTGAAAACTTTGTTAGGAATATAGAAAACATCATCTTAGAGAATATTAAGGCTCTTAGACTTTCTCAATCAAAATCCTATTTGAAAATAATAGGTATTTCTTACTTTCTGGAAAATACTAACATTTCCATTACTTCAGATTTTATTAACTCAGTCATCAAATCTAACTATATTTTCAACAACTTATTGCTTGTGTCAAAACCTCATGTTATCAAAGTGTTGTCCAAATATGACATGGCAATTATTTGGATTGATATCTAAGATACCCAAAGTGGATATAAAGCTAAGAATCTCATTAACAGGTTGTTCAATATTGGAAGCTATATTGTAACTATTTGTAGTGCAAACATGAATTCAGATGGTACTCAGTGCAAAAAATACTAAAAGTGGAGATATACCACTTTCTTTTGTCAAGTTCAAGGTTCAAGGTGTATTAAGTATAACAGGCTTTATAAGAGTAAACATCATCAACATATCATATGGTGTTGCAAGGCAAATTTCAAAATTAATCCACCTAGACTTAAAATGAAACAAGGAGAACTATGTTCTCACTCTTTTAAATATATTATATACAAGAGAGATCATCAAGTTGACTCTAACCTTTGTCTATTCTGGAAGTATCACTTCAATAGAGAATGGCATGTAAAGAAATACCAGAAAATCCAGGACAATAGAACCAAGTCAATTCACTCAGCCTTGAGCGATGCATAAGTATGATTATCAAGAACCTCAGAATCTTTTCTCAAAATGTTTGAAAAAACAAATTTTTAACCAATACCTTTTTGGAAATCACCAAAGACTTCGATATTATTCTTATTTAAGAATCTTCTTGGTTGATTTAACTAACTATCTCTAGCTTATCAAATGAAAAAGGTGATATTATTGTTAGAGCCCCCAATTATCCCAATTGGATCACTTTTACAAGGACCTCTTTAAGCAAAAATAACTATTCATATGTCATCTCCTATATTAATGTTTGGCTATCTAGTTTGTGTTTTTCCTTTCATAAAGACATCTTGAATCATAGAGACATCTATTGTTTTTCTTTTTTCAACAATGGTATTGAATTTTTTCTTCTCAACATATATTCTAACTTCAATCAATCAGCTTTAAAATATCTTAAGAATACTCAAGTTGATATTTGAAATGTTTTAATTATGACTGGTGACTTTAATATTTGTCATATGCCAAGTCTACCCATTTGAAAAATACATTTTTATAGTGATACTCCTTATAAACATCTAATCTAAAAGCCCACCTTCCTTGCAAAATGTCTGTATGGCAGTAATGCAGCAATCCAGAGATTTTATCTTCTATAGTGGAGATACTCCTATCCAACTTAGTCTTCTATGGCAGAGTTGTACTTCTTTCAGTGTCTTAATACTGAAACCTCTGCTCAGGATAATAGGGGCTATACTACTGAAACCTTAAGCATCTCCTATAGTATCTTTTTGTATATAATACTAGTAGTTACACTGTAATTCACTAGTTTGATAATCAATGAAGATAACTTTTATTAAACTCAATCTCTGGTGTTCAATAGCAACACACCAATCAGTATATACTTCTATTTGAACTTCTTTCTTTCATTGGAAATTATAACCACACAGCAAACAGATAGCATAGCACATAAGCTGAAGCTAAGGTTGTTCCACAAGTCTACATATCTCCAAGTCCATCTTGTGGACTTTCACCTCCAGTGTGAACTGCACTTGACAATATTAGAGACAGAGACTGGGATTCAGATTACTCTTTCTATTCTACTCATAGTAATTTACTTTTTGATATTGCTAACTCTTTTAATTTGTCTTTCTCTCATCTTGTTCATCAAGTTCCTACTAGATATGCTGATAATGAGGAGAACTCAAATTCAGTTACTGATCTCATATTCTTGCAACCCAATTCTTCAGAGCTTAATAACTATTTTATCCTTTCTGAGCAACAATTTCCTTTTGATCATGCTCCCCTCATTGTTGATATTTGAATTATCAAAGAATTCATTCCTGACATTCAATATACTATTATCAAGAACAATGAAGAAGAAGCTAATTTCACTTCAGACATCATCAAGTGTTTCAAAGAAATCAACACTATACAGTTATTGAACAAGGAGTCACTGGAAAACACAGTCCAAAACTTCACTAGAAAGCAAGATCATTTATGGCACAAACACTCAAAATAAGTCAATATTGTCCAGAGGTCTAAGGACTAGTGGAACAAAGAGTATCAATTAAATTTAGCAAGTTATAAATCTTCTAAAAGTTTTAGCAATTGGAAATTTTTCAAAAAATTAAAATCCCTGGGACCTAATGTATTAGGTCTGAAAACACAAACTACTGGCCATCAAAGCAATTCAATTCAATGGTAGTCCATATATTGAACTTGATGATTTATGACAAGCTTTATATCTTTTCTTTAATTCTGTTCATAATTGCTATGTTAATATCAAGATATTGGATGAGATTTCCTCAAAGCCAGTGTTAGAATGGAAACCTTTTTCAAAAGTAGAATTCAAGGATGCCATCAGCAAGTGTAATAACTTCTCTGCTTCTGGCCCTAACAAAATCTCATGAAAAATCTTAAAAAAGGTTATCAATGTCAATGATTGTTTAGTTTCAATCATCAATATTGCTAATACTTGCATAAATTGGCCATCACATTTTAAATCATCATATAATTCACCCAAGTTGTTTTGCCCTATTGTATTGCTTAATATGCTTAGCAAACTGATTGAAAAAGTTATCAGTGGAAGATTACAGTTTCACACTATTACTAACAATTTTGTTTATCCTCATCAGTTTGGCAGAATTAAGTAACAATCTACATCTGATGCAGGTATGTTTCTCACTTATATTATTTAGTCTAGCTAAGTCAAGAATATCTTTATAAGCACATTGGCTTTCAATATAGCACAATTTTTTCCTATTCCTAAATTACCAACTTCTCTTCCTTATCCTTAACAAAGCTAGGTTCCACCCTAAAGTGTTATCTTTCTTCTCTAACTATTTAATTGGCAGGAAAATGCAATATAAATAGAACAATTTCTTTTCTCCCTTCTTCAATGTTGATGTTGGTATTAAACAAGATTCTGCCCTTTCATCTGTTCTGTTAACATTATATCTATCTCTACTTTTTTATATTTTTGAAAAATCTAAAAATCCCTGTTTCTTTCTTATTATTTATAGATGACAGTCTTCTTATTTCTCAAGAAAAATCTTTGGAAAAAACCAACTCTTTTCTTTTTTTGTAGTTATAATATCATTTCTTCACTTATAGACCAATTTGGCATGGTTATTGAATATGGAAAGACTGAAGTCTTTTATTTCTTTAGATCTTATGGTACTTTAACCCCCTCCTTTAGACTTATTAATTATTGGTGGTCCTATACTCTCACTGAAATCTTTATGGTAATATTTAGGTTTCATTTTTGACAAGAAACTCTTTTTTTACCAACATATCAAATATTACACTAATAAAGCTCTATCAATGGTAAAATACATGAAAATGATAAGCAATTCCACTTGTAGACTTTTGCTGTACCAGAAATGACTTTTATATCAAATATGCATTCTTTCTATTGCACTATACAGTTTTCTCCTTTGGTTCTATAACAAAGTACTTCTCTCATATCCTATTGACAGGCTTAATAAAATGCAGCAAAGAGCTGTGATTTAGATTTTAGGAGCCTTTCACATGTTGCCTTTATTTGGAATCAAATCTATTGCAGAGCTCATTTCTATACATTATCATCTTCAAAAGCTGAGTGGCAGAAATCAACTCTATATTACTACTCTCTCTTCTAATCATAGATTAAACAACAGAAAGCTATCAAGAGTTCTGTCATTAACTCTACCAATTGTATCAACAGAATATTTTTTTATAACATTAATTGCTCTAATAAAGACAGCAAAAAATGTTATTGTAAATATCTCAATGAAATTGTCATTAATACTTCTTCAAACACTTCTCTACAGTTATCGTTGTCTCTAATATCAGTATCAAGAACAACATCACCATGTCTATCTTCTATGTACATTCTTTCAACAATCTCTTGAAGAAAACTATTCATTATGCCATCAATGTTATATTTATGGAAGTAGAACTATCAGATATAGTATCAACCAAACAACTCAAATACCCAGTACTTCTTGCATTATTATTATAACTGATACTCTTCATATGGCAAGAAAATATTTGATTTCTTCATTTATCTTTATCAAATCCAATTGATAGCAATTTCTAAGAATCTTTGAAAATTCTTCAGTAAAAATTCAAATAATTTGGTAAAATTTTGGAATTGCCACAGTGACATTAACTGGCATTTGCATGCTCAGGTTGACAATAATACCAAAGCATTCAATCTGATTTGTCTTCATTTAAGCAAGTTTTCCTAGGACTTGAACAAAAAGAAGGAATATAATGATATTATTGAAGAATAGCACAATAGTTTTAAGATATTAAATCTCAAGAGAATGAAATTTCTAAACCTACTCTATTGGACTTGGTTTCATCCTATACCAAGAGTGGTCTCTAGATCAAAAACTTTAGTTTTTCTAATTTATTCTGTACTTGAGCTACTCATGCAATTACCAATTACGCTCTGATAGGAGAATACTCTATTGAATTAAGATATCACATCTTATATGATTGCAAAAGATTTAACAAGAGTTAGAATCTGGGAAAAGAAACTATGTTTCAATTTAGATCTTTCTTAGAGTTTAATCCAAATGTCTTCACCTCCAGAAAGAGCATTACATAATACTGCAACTTTGTAGTCTATGCTAGCTATCTCATAGCCTTTTTCTTTGATTTTCTTTTCATTTTATTTTTATTTTCTTTCTCTTTTATAGTTTGATTTAGTTTAGTCCTATTTTATATAGTTACAAAGTAGTTACCATAGTCTGTCTTCATATAATAAATTGTTAAATAAAAATAAATAATAAATAAAAAAACAAAATATCTTAAAATATCTCAAGAATATTAAGGTTAATCTTAACAATGTTCTCATTATGACTAGGGACTTTTTTTAGAAACAGACTAGCCACTGAACTAGTTATGCTAAAAGTGTGCAATATCAAGCTTAGCTTTGACATCTAGCTGGTACTATATATGTACTTCATACTGTACTTCTGATAGTACTTCTCTTTCAAGACATGTGATTTCTCCATAGAAGTTATATGAATAGCTACACCTAAGAATTATGTCATGTGTTGTAGTTTCAGAGCCTTGATAGTCTTATAGGGTTTCTAAAAGACCTAGTAAACACTGCTTCACAGAACATTCAGTCTAATAGAGATATACAGCTAAGCAACTTGTACTGTTTCTAGTGATACTCCTAGCCATATTATGCTTCCATGCTAACAACTGTCTATTTAAAGAGAATGGTTTTACTAAAAGTTAAACTGCCAACTACTTAACATTATGTTAGAAATAAACCAGCTACTGAACTAGTTATACTAAAAGTATACAATGTTAAGCTTAGCTTTGATATCTGGCTGGTACTATATATGTACTTCATACTATACTCCTGACAACTTTAACATTAGAGATAATAATTGGAATCTAGTGTATTCTCATTATTTCACTCATACTGATATACTAATAGAAATCACTAATTTTTTTAATTTAAGATTTTTTATTCTAGTTAACTAGATCTTTACTCAATATGCTGACAATCCAAATGATTCAAATTCAGTTATTTATCTTATATTTCTGTAAGATAACTTAGCAGAAATCAATAATTATTTCATTTTACTAGATTTATGGAGTCTCTTAGATTATACTTCTTTAATTATTGACATTACCATCAATAAAGAGTTTGTTCAAGACAAGCAACAAGCTATCATTAAGTATGGTGAGAAAGAGAATGATTTCATCAATAATTTCAATAATGCCATAGGTAATATTGACACTTTGAACATTTTTGATAAAAAATCACTAGAAGATAAAGTTTAAGAATATACAATCATCTCTAAATCTCTTTGAAATAAGTATTATGATCTTAATGTTATATGCTAAGTCCACCCATCCAAAGAATATATCTCCATAATAATACTACCTCCTCAACATTTACTACATAATATTCCATGATAGCCACCTTTTTCATAATATGTCTATGTGACAGTGATACTCCTATTTGGGTATTTTGTTTTCTATGACAGAGATACTCCTATTCAACTCAGTCTTCCATGGCAGAGTCCTTTCTACTTCTATTGGTATCTCATTACTGAAATCTCCACTCAGAAAAATAAAATCTATACTACTGAAACCTCAAGCATCTCCTATACTATTTAATTGTATATAAGACTAGTAGTTACATTGTAATTTGATAATCTGATAATCAACAAAGATAACTCTTATTGAACTCAATCTTCAGTGTTCAATTATGACATACCAGTTAGTACTTACTTCCATTTTGGACTTCTTTTCTTCATTTGAAGTTATGACCATATGGCAGACAGATAACACAACACATAAGCTAAAGCCAAGGTTATTCCACAAGTTTGTACTTTTCTAAGTCAACTCTACAGACTTTTATTCTCAGTGTAAACTGTACCTGATACTTAAGTCTAAAGAATTAGACTAAAGAACTTATTTAGATTGAGTAATTATAAAAGAACTTGATAGAGTTCCAAGTATAAACTAGTCTATCTTGTATATCACAGGCTATGGTCTATATACATACTACAACTATCCTATTCTAAAGTATATATGCTTTCTACAAGACTAATATATTGTTGCTATATTATATAACATTATTTGTTCCAGAATCTTCTATGACCTTCTCTATATCACATGATTGTGTGATAGTTGTGACAATGATCTGTAGTATCATACTAACCTTAACCCTAAAAATGAGAAGGAAAATGAAAATAAACTAAGTCTAATATTCACAATTCTGACAATAAGTAGTCTAAATGTGTCAATATTACTAAATGTTCTAAAGCATGGTAAAATGAAGAATTCAGCATCAAGTTGAACATGTACTATGCCTTCAAATCATTAATAGATTGGAAGTATTTTAAGGAATTTATCAAAAGAACCAAATAATCTTTCTTCAATGAGAAAATTCAAGAAATTGCATTAAAGAATAAAAGACCATAGGACTTAACAAGCTGGGTCAAAAAATACAAATTACTGGTCATTGAAGCTTTTTAATTTGATGAATGCTCATATGTTGAATTAGAAGATTTGTAGTAAGCATTATATCAAACCTTCAATTCTACTCAAGATCTATTAATCAACACAAGTCTACTTGATGAGATTTCTATTATATTAATATTGGAATAGCCTTCTTTTCCTAAGAACAAGTTCAAAGATGCCATAAAGAAATACAACAGTTCATCTACTTTAGAATTGGATCATATATCTTGGTGACACTTAAAGTTTTTAATAGATGATAATAAATGTCTATTAAATTTTGTCAATATTACTAAATAAATTGATCTACAACTCTCTAAAGATGTTTCAACTAATTATTCTTTTCAACATACCTATAAAACTCATTGAATTGGTAAAAGGTTACAAGTTTAATACATCTCCTCCAATTTCATTCATTCTTACCAGCTTGGAGGATTGAAACAATGATCTACCACAGATGTAGGTTTATATATTAGTACCTTAGCCTTTAATATTGCTCAATTTTTCCCACTGCTCAATCACTGGCTTCTCCCATTTATTTTGGACAAAGTGGGTTTCAATCCAAAAATTTCTTTCTTCTTTTCTAATTATTTAGTAAGTAGAAAAACCTAGTATATATAGAACAATTTTGTTTTTCTCTCATTTAGGGAAAATATAGGAGTAGGCTAAGGGTCTATTCTTTCTCCCATTCTATCTGCTCTCTATATTGGACCTATCTTTCATATCTTTTAAAAAAGATCAAAAAATTTTAATCTTAGTATTTCTATTTCTACTTTCTCTTTTGCAAATAATAGTTTTTTCATTTCTCAGGAAAAGAGCTTTAATAAATCAAGCACTTTTCTCTTCTATACTTATAACATTATCTCCTCTCTTTTCAAACAATTCAGACTCACTATTGAACATGGAAAATCAGAAGTCTTCCATTTTTCTAGGTCTATAAAAAATTTCAATTCTCTTTCTTTGGATCTTAGTTCTTTAGAAGGTCTTATCTTATGACTCAAGAATACTTGGAGATACCTAGACTTCATCTTTGATATAAAACTCTCTTTTTGCCATCACATTCACTTTTATTCCAACAAAGCAATATCTACTATCAAAGGTATGAAGATGTTGGGAAACTTTATTAGGAGACTATTACCTTCAGACAAACAACTTCTTTACAGAATGTATGTTATGCCTATTGCACTCTATAGTTTAATACTGTAGTACTTTAAATGTGCTTCTATATTCTATTCTCTCAAAAAGCTTAGAAAAATGCAATGAAGAGTGGTAATATAGATTACTAGTGTCTTTTGCATATTATCTTCTTTAGGAATCAAGGCAATTACTGATCTCATTCTCATACACCTTCATATTAAAAAGATTATAGAAAAACAACAATTGAGAATAGCTTTCCTTTCATCAAATTATATCCTTATTTCCCTTTTGGAAAGTCAACATTTAAAGAAAACAAAACCTCATCATCTATCTTTGAATAATTTGACTCCCAAACAATGCCAAAAAGTCAAGAGTACTATTGTAGACTCCAATAATTATTTAAACAGCCTTTTAAATTCTCTTACCTTTAGGGATACATAGGATAAAGCTAATTTTTCTGACTTGCTAATATCAACCTGATTGGCCTAGATAAAGTTGTTGGCCAAGGCTTGAATATATTCTGTATAACCAATGGAAAATATATTTGAATGCACTGAAGTAGCCCTGAAGTTGTTAGTACTTAATATAGTAGACTTACCTCTGGAAGTATCAACCTCCATGTTAATATCCATTCTTAAAAAACTCTTAAAAGTTAGAAGAAGTACTCAAATCAAAAGGAAAGAATATATTTGCTAAAATTCTTTTGAGTACTACTATATAAGATAGTAGTAAGAAAGAAAGAAGTAATAGTTTAACTAACCAGTCATATCCTAGAAACATGTCTATACCATTTAAGTCTGTGACTGCTGCATCAATTTATTCCATATATCTATTGATTTCTAGTTCTAGTAGCACAAATCTTATAACTTCTCTATTTTTGGTTCCATCTGCATTGAAAATCTTAAATGATTTGTCCATTGGTTTTATCTTAATCTTTTCTTCTTTTACCAGTTGTTTGTCAATTTCAATATGAGTACAACTAGAATCAACCAGTATATTTAACTGTAATTCTTTTTTATTGAATGTTTTAACATTTGTTTGCATGTTTAATTCTCTCTCTTTATTATCTCATCAATACAGAATAATGTACCAATTTTGGGAATTACTATGTACAGAGATTTGTTGTACTATGCCTACTCCAAACCTCCAACAAAATCTTTCTGCTTATCATTATCTTCATTGTCTGAATCTTTCTATATGCTTCTATTCTTTATCTTTTGCTCTAACTTGTAGTTTTTCACAGGATGTCCTACTTTATGACACTTGTAGTACTTCCTTGTCTCTTTTTCCTTCTTTAGTTTTCAATAGTCTTTTGCTATATATCTGTATATATTGCAATCAAAGTATCTAAACTTTCTATTTTTATCATAGTTATCCTTAGACTTTCTAATCTCCATGAGTACTTCTTTGCCTCTGTAGGTTATTCTTGTTCTGGTTCTGTAATCATGCCTATTCTTTGTGAACTTATATTCCTATTCTACTGATGTAATTGCTATTTTTCATTTAAACCATTTTAGGTCTGAGACTATACTCTTTAATGTAACTGCCTGTTTCAATATTACTAGTGCTAGTGCTAATACTATTGATATATTTTCTGATGTTACTGGTTCTATTATTTTGTTTTTATCCAAGATATATTCTTTGGTGATTCTTAATGATTCAAGTATCTTTATATCATATCACAGTCATAGTCATATCATCATATTGCATATAAAAGAATATAAAAGATTCTGAAACAAATGATATTATATAACATTGTTATATAATACTGACATTTATACTCTTTTTCAGTATAAATTATATTCCATTTTAATTACCTATCAACTTGAGGACTAAACCTTTATTTCTTATCAATTCTATAGAGTTCTGAATGATAATCAAAAGTATATATAGTAGTAATATTATTATAAAATATTTTTGATATTTAAGAATAATAGCTATTATATATAATTCTCTAGTTTAATAATCAACTTAGACTGTATTATACTTGCTTTAAGTATATCTAAGCTTTTTTCAAAAAATACAACTATACAATAAGTTAAGTTAGGCACAATATTTTTTATTAAAGCCAAGGTTGCTCTATTTGTATAATATTACTTCTAACTTTCTTTTAACTCTATCTTTAGTTCTAATATGTTACTTATTCTGTTTTTCATACTGTTATGGGACGCTTTGGACATAAACAATTTTTATTTTCTTTTTCTTTTATTTTCTGACTTTATAAGAATTTTGTTTTCTTTTTCTTTTCTTTTCTTTTGGACAATGAAGAGGCACGTGACATCACAGTCACATGATGTGACGTCATAAGGCCTAGAATGTGGTAAAAGGATCTGGAAGATGACATCAGGGTACATGTATACAACATGGTGGCCTTGAGGTGAACATAAGGAAGGAGCATAGACATAAGGGCAGGGTTAATTATTAGTAACACGGACCATGAGGACTTTGTATATATAGGACTCTAATTAAGAAAAGACTCCTTGTCAAGTTCTCTTGTGAAATCCCCACTAGATATCTGCCTTAAGAGATTTGCTTGTTGTGTGATTATTGGACTTTGTGTCTAATGGTTGTTATAACACATATTATTTGTAAATAATCTTAGCAAGTGTGAATTGTTCTTAACAAATATATATATTGTATATTAATCTTATATATAATATATAACCTTTAGGATAAATTAGATATAACTAAGTATAAACTATTAATTTAGTATATATAAGATAGATACTTTGTATTTTAAGTTTTCTTATATTAACTTAATACAAGATTTTTCTTTTATTCTATTACTTAATATAAGGTTTTTCTTTTATTCTATTACTTAAGCTTAAGTTATAATAGAATAAATATTAGAAATTTTCTAAGTTATCTTTTATTTTCTGATCTTTTACAATTTTTCTTTTTTTTTATAGTTTATTTTCTTCTATAAACTTAGTTAAGAAGTAGAACTTAGTTATAGCTTTAAAAGTATATAAAGTAGACTACTCTATAGTAGAAATTCTATTAAGTTCTCTTATATTATTCAATATACAAGTATACTTTTGTCTTAATACTTAGGTCTAAGTTATAATAATAAAGGAGTAAGATATCAAAGTTGTGAATAATAAACTTGATTCTTATTTATTTTCTTTCTCTTTTATTTGTCTTTTCCATTTATTTTAATTTTGGTTTTTCTTTTTTATTTATTTTTGAACTTAAATGAAAGGTATGATATTATATTATATATAATAGTTATATAAGTTACAAGAAATAATAGAGATGTGACATATGTTATAGTTACATATTACACAATTATGTAATACAGAGAAAAGTTATAACATAAAAAATATTTTAACTATAAAAAAAGAAATATTTAGCAAAAGAAAAAGTAAAATACATAGTAAACTATGTATAAGATAATTTTTTCTTTTGTAAAATTCTAACACTCCAATATTACTGCTGAGATTTATAAAGTTCTCTTCTTTTTTAGAATACCAAATATTACTATCAATTTTATGATGCTTGTCTAATAAATTCTACTGCTTTCTACTACTAACTTTTACCAAGTATAATTATATCTATTATTACTGTCTATTCTTATCTGTTACTACTAGTAACTTCTCTTTCTTTTCTAACTAAAATTCTAAAGTCTTTTATTAAAAATGTTTTTGGTTATGTTGTTATTATTATTTTTTATAATATAAGCTAACTAAGAAAGATTAAAATGTATAATAAAGATATATAGAATATTTGCTATCTTTAGAAACTCTATTCTCTTAGGTTTTTCTAGAAATAAGTTGTATTATTAAAATACTCTATCAATAAAACTTAAATTCTTTTAGAGATTATAAAACTCTACAAAGTTTTATAGACTAATACTATAAAGTAAAGAGATTTCTAATCTCTTCTAGTGTAAATCACATTTCTTTATTTCACCTCAGATATTCTTACTGAACTTTTAACAACTTATTGTATTTTCATTCTAAATATTCAAGAATTACTAAAATTAGAGTAACTTGTCTAACAGTCTTTATTTCTAAATAACTATTTTAAATATCATATATTGTTACTATACAATTATTTATTTAGACTTCTGAGAGTTAAGAAAAACAAGAATCTAGTAATTCAAAGTTTAGTAGTTTTTGACTAAGCTTTTATGACAGATTTGCTATACTTAGTAGAATAAATGGTAATAATATACAAACATCAAATGATTTAAATATGAAAAGTAATATAAGAAGAATAAAAATAAGTTTAAATAAAATTAGGCTAAGAAAAAATATATATATATGAGAAAGTAACATTAGATATATTATTAAATAAAGCTATATTAGTAAAAAATATGAATGGTATATTGAAGATAAAAAGAAAAATTACTTATAAGGTAAAGATGAATGTTTATTTCAAAGAGCATATAAATTATGTTATAAATTTCAAGAAAGAATTTGTTCAAAAAAAAAGAAAAATTTATTTCTTGTTTAGAATAAAGAAAAAAAAGTATAAGAGTTTTTAAATAATTAGTTAAAAAGAAATTATATTAGATTACTAAAGTCTTTATAAACTTCTCTAGTATTTTTTGTATTAAAAAATGATAAAAAGAGAAGAATAGTTTAAAATTATTGTTATTTAAATAGTTGGACTAAAAAACAATTATTCTTTATCTTTAATTTTGAATTTAAAAGAAAAGAATGAATAGTGATGTTTTTTGATCTAACAAACTTATTTATTAGAAATTTTATAGATATTGATAATTTATTAACAATATATTAGTAACTACAAACACTAAAAAAACATAATAAATTAATAGATAAAATTTTAGATAGAATAGAGAAAAATAATTTATATATAAAACCAGAAAAATATATATAAAAGAAAAAGAAATTAATTTTTTAGAAATGGTATTAAAACTGAAAAATGTAAAAATAAAGAAAAAGAAAGTATAAAATATATTAAGTTTGGAAAATTATTATAGAAGATTTATCAAGAATATTACAAAATCATTATATCTAATAGTTAAGAAAACCAAAAATTAAAGTAAAAAAAGTATTAGAGTTAAAAATGAAAAACTTAGTTTTTTTAATCTTTATTTTCAGTTTATTTTATTTCTAATTTAAAATTTAATAAAAAAAATAGTAGTATAATATTATATATAACTGTTATAACTATCATGTATTGATTATATATTTTACTGTCACTATTATATAAAAATATAATATATATTATAATTTTAAACTTAGCTTAAATATTTATTAACAATAAGAAATATATATTGTATTCTTGAATATACAATAAGAAAAGTAAAAATATAGTCTTTACTACTTATATAAAAATAAGATATAACAAACTCTAATATATGTTGTTTATGAAATAATTATTTATAAAATATAAAAAGATAATTATAATAATATAAAAAAATAATAAAAATTTCTAAAACAAGTATAATTATCATATATTAATCTTATATATAATGTATAGTTTTTAGAATAGATAAGATAAATAACTTTATACTAGAAACTTAATTGAATTTTCTTGTATGAAATTTTATACAAGATTCTTTTTCATTTAATTTTTTGACTTAAGTTATAACAAAGAAAGTAATAAGAAATATTTGAAGTAAATATATTTGATTTTATAATAAAAGATATTAATAAAGTATATAAATGAGAAATAAAAGCTAATAATCTTCATATTCAAATTATTAAATAAAAAAAAGAAATTACAAAATTCATTATAAGAAAATATTAGTAATTGTTAAATATTGAGAAACTTAAAAATATTTTTTAAATAAAGCCAAAAATTAGTTTGAAATTTAAACTGATGACAAAAATTTTATAAAAGCTTAGAATTTAAATAAATAACAAATAAGATAAATATTATTATCAGAGTTTATCTTTTTAAACTCTAACTCTAAGTTAAACAATCTGCCACCAATAAATTAGCCATTGATAAGTGGACTATTGGATTGAAAATTTTTTTCTTTTTCAGTAATTATGCATTCTCAACAAGATTCCAACTCGACTTTACCAACTGTATTACCGATAAATCACACAGGGATGGATGATTCTTCAGGACAATCTCCTGCTTTCAACTGTGAGGTAAGAGGATGAGTACACTTACCTTACAGAAATATTTCCAGAGACTCCTTGATGATGTCCTCTAGCTGAGCAACGCCTTATCACGATAGAATGGGCAATGATATAGATTGCAATTCCACAGTTGGGAACTCAGCTCCTGAATTGTCATACAAGATGGTACAGGAGAAGGTACTTTGTTGTAGCAACCACTCGCCGTAATGGCACTCGTAGTTTGCTTACTTCAGCAAAGCTCTCAATAGACTATCTAGTAGTGGGGATTACAAGAGAACTCGACAAGGAGCCCTCACTGCATTGATCCTCTATATATACTACAGGCTCCTGG
>Ga0157357_1000292_pt1 | contig 21164 bp, 12 predicted proteins | sample AttcapACBM1_FD_111485 | JGI IMG/M metagenome (GOLD analysis project Ga0157357, IMG submission 111485) | Fungus gardens microbial communities from leaf cutter ant in Botucatu, State of Sao Paulo, Brazil - Atta capiguara ACBM1 | ecosystem: Host-associated > Fungi > Mycelium > Unclassified ... | reverse complement strand
TAGCATCTATAATTAATCGAAATCTGTAGAGGCTTAAGTACCTACATTTCTTTTTGCCCAGAATTATACAATTATACCAGTTGGTCTCGGATGTTATGAATGCTCCCAACATTAAGCGCCGGTCCAAGCTCTAGCTTCTAACTGATCCATTGTCTCATGGATTTTTCGAATGGATTCAGATTGTGTGCAGTGATTCGTCAAGCAGGACCTGTTTTTCTCTTCTTTCACTTTCCTGTAGACATCTTTCTACCATTGTGGTACTTGATTCAGAACCCCACAAAATGGCATGTGAATGCGTCACTTCAATAGTACAACAAATCATCCTACCTTTATCCGAGCTCCGTTCGCTTTGATCAAAAGTTATGTGGCCCGAAATCAATCAATTTGTTTTGACTGGTGCATCTAGTACGTTCTGGGCATATAAATCATAATTGTCATCGAACGTGTTCACTGACATCCAGAATTATCCGTCTCATATGTCATAAATAGACTATCAATTCATATCAGTTCCAAGTAAAAAGCGACCTTGGCGTGCAAGTGGTCATTGAGCAACTTATTGAGCAACTGTACCCAAAGGAAAAAGTTCACAAAGGGTGATAACTCAGGCATCAAGCAGAACAACCGATAAACCGATGGAATGTGTTCTCATTCGACGTACAATGAACAGTTTGACCAAGAAAGCGATTGATTGATTGGATATAATAAGATAATAAAAATCAAGACAGGAGTTAAATAGCACTAATCTGATGCAAGAGAATTATATGTGTATCAGTACATGCCAAATAATAACAAGAAATGCGTAAATTCAACGAGAGGTCGATTACGATATCAAAGAGAGGAAAGTGTGAATCCGACAATGACGAATCAAGTTCGTCGCGGTATAAAAGTATGCCCTAGATCTATAAGAAGCAGTAGAAAAAAGGACAGAACAGAATCAGTAATATGGTATATCGAACACTGGTCGAAAAGGCGAGAGAACGGAGATAATGAGAATAAGAAAACGAGAATTTACTGGGCAGCACCAGAACTCTGACCAGGCCATAGCTTCAAATATGCACTAGACATCATCCCCATCGCTTTGTTTATAATCGTCCCCCGCTCACTACTATGTCCTCCATCCACGACAGGCAACGTGGGCTCCCTCGGCGCCCCCACCACTGAATCTCCATTCCCATGAATCCATATTTCCGCTGTCTTGCCACTCACACCTCCACTCCTTCCCCTTCTCGCTTCCACTAGCTCCCTCTCAAATTCTTCATCAGGGCTAATCTCCTCCCTCAACACCAAGTCAGCATATGGAATCGAATTACCACCCAGCGACGAGCCCACTGGAGGATACGACGATGACTGGCGTTCTCGTGATCCAGGCGATGTTCTCTCTAACGACGTCGATGCACTTCGTACACAGTCGCTATATGTAGAAATACCAGAGGTACCAACTTCGCCTGGTGCATGAGACGACGAAGTGGATGGCAGTGCTGGATGAGGTGGAGAGGGGACAATAGGAAGGGGTTTGGGTTCATATTTCGATGATGAGGATGAATTTGAAGGATATGTTGGTGAGGAAGTAATCCGTACATGCTCTGGCGAATATTCGATTGACTCAGTTCGGGTCAAGGGTGTAGTATTCGTCGCTGGAGCAGAGCCACATGTAATAATGGGTGTTGTCATTGATATTGTCAGCGAACTCGAAGGCGTAGGCACATCCTTTTTCCGGTTATCCGCCTCCTCTAATGCTTCCCTTTCAGAATGGATTTGCCTCTTCGCATCACTCTGCAAAGAGCGAGAGAGAGAGGGACCATCCAATGCAAGTGTTTGTGCAACCACCTTATTTTGAGGTGAGACGACATTCGATGTCGGTACAATTGTAGCTGTAGAGCCTTCAGATGAAACTGAGCAGATGCTCGCATCCATCTCCATCTTCGGAACGTCATTGGTTAGGAGACCGTCTTCAACTGAAAAGGTGCTCGATTCCTTCACGTCTCTGCCAGGTACACCTAGTGCGATGATGGTCCCAGGGGAAGACGACTTGGACCCAAGGGTAGGTTCGACATTGAGGGCAGCTTGAGAGCTCGGTCTTGGCCCTCTGTCACGCATGCTTCTTCCTCTACTCTCCTCCAGTGAACGTGTACCGGTGGCCGGACTCACGCTTGATCCAGACCCGGAACCGATATCCCTTGTCCCTCTATCCCTTCCTCTCCTTTCCTCAGCACTCGCAGCTTTACTACCCAAACCCGAGCTTGAACTATTCCTCTCAAACCAGGACTCACGTTCTCGCCCTCCTATTCTTCCACTAGCGTAGGCACTCCCGATACCGCGGTTTGGTCTTGTATCACCTCCATCAGGTGAGATACTACTACTTATCGGTGACGTGCTTGAATTATACGGACTTACACTCCCACCACTTCCGCCGCTGCTGTGGCTCTGACTGCTCCGGTTCAAGTTGATGCCATATATTGTTGCTGGATTTGAACCAATTGACCCACGTGTACTCGAGCGACCTCTTCGCTCGCCACTCTGAACTGAAGTAGTAGCAACAGGAGGATTGTAGAAAGATTGGAGGTCTTGACAGCTCTGAAATCTTCCTCCAGATGTTAGCAGGCCATCATTTGAACTGGAACTGGAAGGCGCTGGTGCCTTGCTGTCGCTGCTGGCACCACCGATGGGAGATACTGATAAACTGCGTCCTCTACTCCTGCCTCGGTCTTCCTCGTGTAATTGCAATCTGCGTGGAGGAAGGGATACAGGGGCGGTGATAGCGGAGGTGAAGTTATAAGAACTCGAATTACATTCATTCCAGTCTGATCCACGAGGAATGAATTCCGAATCAGAGCTGGAGTCGACGATAACGGCAGGAACAGGGGACCTCGAGAATGGTGGTGTGGACTGTTGAGGTATCGATGATGTAGATGCAAAGGAATCCTCATTCTTCGGTGCCTCTACTAATGGTGCGAACTGTGACTCGAGCTCCTCGACATCCTCAGTCATCTCATCTTCCTCATCTTCCATACCCTGAGCCTGTTCTCTTCGGTTCCGCCAATACGCCTGTGCCCCATAACCGTATATACTCCCAAATGGGGGTACATAAACAAGCTCCACCGGTGTGTTGTCCGAACTCTGCTCCTCGTCATTTTTTTTATTTAATTGTTCACTTTCTCCGGATCTACTGTCGACACCATGCCTCGGAACGCCGTAATCCCAAAGTCCATCATCGCTGATACCATCTTCATCACCGAAACCTTCTTCCCACGCACCAGTGGTCTTGAGAAAGGTAGGTGCGATGGGCGCGATAGTTACTCGATCGCGATAGGGTGGATCAGCATGTGAAGGACGAGGTCGATAAGCCGAAGTCTGCAGGGGAACTGATAAGAGGTCCAAAGGAAAAACGTCATCGAGTGCCGCAGAAGCCGATTTGCGGCGCTGACGGAAGCCAGCAGAAGAGGACGTTGAAGATGTTGTGGAGGTTGTAATGGATGAGGATGAAGAAGCGGATTTGGATCGGGAAGGAGCCTTCTTCTTGGCGTAGGATGTTCCCGACTTGGGATGCCGATATGAAGATGGTCGTATCTCGATCACGTCATCATCGGAGTCAGAGTCGCTATGGATAGCACTCCCATTGAGATGCCGGCGTCTGGGACGGGCATCGCCATGGGCTGCAAACCAGAGTGGATCATCTTCGTCAAAGGAATTGTCTTCTCTATCCTCTTCGTAGCTGATATTGAATGTTAAAAGCTGAAATCGGAATTTACGGGACTGGCTACACACCCATCGTCATCTTCCCATCTGTGATCGTCCCCATCCTCATGCTGACCATCATAAGCAAGCTGATCACTAAAGCCCAAGCCTGGGTTTTCTGGTATCGAACGGGGATGCTTGTCGATAGCAATACATTGCTCAACAAAAGTGTTGAAACTGATGTGCTTCCTCTTTGGGGGGCGCTCTGTACTCCCACTCGCACTGGTACTCGAGGTCGAGTCCTGCGATAAGGAAACCCGCACTGCTCCTGGGGCACCAACGGTGAATTTGCTTGTGGGGGGTGGCATGCGTGTAGGAGAATCTTTGCGGAAAACGTGAGAGGAACTCCAACGGGTGATTTGGGTATCACTCTTTGTGTAAGAAAGGCACGGTCGCTTGGATGATCGTGCACTAGATTGTGTACCGTCGTCGTCATCATCATCATCATCAGACTCAGGGGGACTGAATAAGGGAGAGACGGGAAAATTGAGCGAGAGGAGCTCAGTGATGCTGCGGTGCTTAAGGATAGGTTTTGTGCGTAGGGGCTGGGGTCGGCAGGGAGTTTCGTGGAGATCGAGGCGGTCCTGAGCGGAAGGGGGAGCTGTTCTTTCGACTGATTCCGGAACAGGGTCTGGCTTTGGGGGCGCGGACCAGTCGACGGCGGTATGAAGGGGACCGTAGAGCCAGGTCACGTCCGAGTCTTTAAGCCTAGAAAAGAGTAAGCAGAAATACACACAGAAACGACAGTGACTAACCAGTTAAGTGCCTCCGGCGAGACGGTCTTGAGCTTGTTGCGCTGCTTCCACCACGTGCGCCAACTCGCATTCTCGAGTCGCAGACCATTCTGAATTTCGTTTTTCTGCCGGGTCATATTTCGCCATGACCGCCAAACATCCTCCTCTTGCCAGTCATGCGACAGATAGTCGACCTGACCACAGGGAGCATTAGCGAGAACAGTGTCGTCTGGCGTGGTATTTGCATTGACGGAAACAAGGAGGATGGGGAGGTAGGAGGCCATGGAGGAAGGAAGAAGAAGAGGGTCAGACGAGATCCCAACAATCAAATCGCAAATCCGAATCCCGGATCTCTCCAATCCCCGGCCCGCCCCGGCCGTCCATCTGTAATTTCATCTTCCGTCCATTCTCTTTCTCCCGAATCCGTCAGAGTCCATGTGATACTTCACAACACAAAACATACCATTGGCCAGCAGGTCACTGAATGTCCGTTCAACTCCGGGACTTGAAACTCGTCGTGATTTGATTCATCCAACGAACGTTTACGGCTTCATACATGATGTATACACAAGTAACAATGAACAAGTATCAGATACTGAGAGCAACCGAAAATGGAAGCACCCTACGTCATCTGGGTGGAAATCCCCGAATGCCACTCACAACTACCTGTGACGCAGAGACTGTCATCACGCCAAGATCCTTCTCATATATCGCTGCAGTGACCTTTCCAAGCTGAGCACTAGTACTACTTTAGTCAGGAACCCACATCATGGCATTTACTTGGCGTGATAGCGAAGAGAAGTATATATGTATATACTTACCGCACATACCGTACCCACTTTGACAACTAGGCTATTTGAATCACTTTCAGATTGCTCCGTTTAATTGCTGCGAACAGTTGATTCACGTACCACCTGGCCATTAGTGCTCTTCTCGAAGCAACGATAGACTGGTCTATTTACCCGCTGACTTCTTCTCCTACCCCCGACATATCCCCGCAAAACAGGTTCCAGCCGACCAATGGCATGTAGTCTAGTCATAGATAATCCCCACGCGCACACTTAGGGACGGCCACGCCAACCTTACAATTGGAGAAGGAAATTTTGTATATCCTGAGAATTGCGGTCCCCTGCGTGCAATTGTGGAAATCACGGAAAGATCGGTTTCTCGTGGTGTATTTATGTCAATGGCACAAGGAAAGATCCCTGCTTCGGGCTTTCCACCTTAGCCGACGTGCAAACCTAGATCGATCAAACTTCGACAGGTGACCGGACACTTCATGAGCTATAGGGTCAGTACTGGTCATGGTCGTGGTTGGCATATGAGCGAAAGCACGATCGATTACGCTAGTCAAATGAATGAATGACTGACTGGTAAATTTGGGCCATGTTCAATTTGAGAAAGGATGTATCGTGCGACTTGCCCTATTAAATTGAATAGCGGAGGACTGGGGCCTGGAGAACTTCTGAGCGCCGGAAAGAATCCGAAATGGCAAACTTCAACGGGGAGACCGAATTAGAGATGCTATCATCACCCGAGGATGGCTACAACGAATGTATAGACCAACTTGTTTCGGGGGTGTTTTAATCCGACGTGAAACATCACTTCTTTTTCGCTGCTTCTTTCCTACACCTGGCCATTCTCTGGCTTTGACCCGCGGTCAATCCACACGTTCTGGGGTAGAGGCGTCCAGTACCAACAGGTACAAGAACCGGGGAGATCGCAAGTTGCTTTGGGAATGGCGACGTAATCCGTGGCAACTGACACGTACTGTGACGATGCAGACGATGCAGTACTAGTAGAGCACTAGCTTTGTTTGGAATTCCCATAAAATCATTCAGGTCTCGATCTTTCTAGCGCCTGAATTACGAAAATGTGCATGTGAAGACTAAGTTGCCGGTCGGGGATGCTGCTATCGCTTGGGCTGGGCTCTCTATGACACACATCCGTCCAGTGTTCTACGCGAATGGGCATTCACAGGGTCTTCACCAAAGACCAGGCATACGAGGGAGAGAAGGAATCCCAGGATCGTGGGTGTGAATTCCTCCATACCTAGAAGTCAAATTCTGTTCAGCCTGTTCATAGCCTGAATATTCCAGCCACAAGCGCTCGAGTCACGCCCCACAGTCGTATTTAGCTTCCATTCCATAACTGAATTGGAGGGTGTTCAAGAAGGGGATCTTCGCATTGGGGACAAGCACAAGGATGGTCTTGAGCTTTTTAGGTGCTACACGGTAGCGGTTTCGACATCAATCGCAACGTCCATGTGATTTCCTCATAGTAAAGGTCCTGTGTTAGTATAACAGACCAGAGAGCTCCATTGAAGACGTCTAATGAAACCATGTTCCGCGTAGTGGTGTCAATCATGTGCCCTAATTTTAGAAAAAGAGCTGTGAGAGATGCAGGTATAACTTTCAAGTAGAACAAGAAATCTGAGGCGCCTAATACATGTGTCCTATAGTCAAAGATACTTATCCAGCAGATCATGTTCATCACACACCTTCCTTCCTAGACAAGCCCCTCTCATACTTGATGGAATCTGAGCCACAACCTGCTGACCATATCTGTATGAATTCAAGCCACGTGCCCTATCATTATCACGTGATTGAACGCGTCCACAACCAACGCGCGAGTTTGACAAGCGACATTTATCGCAATGGCGTTGCCACTGGAAACTCCCTCTCGAATATGGCGGCGCATTCAAGCAGGACAAGATCAGGATATGCCCTCTCTTCCATCCGTGCCTGCACTCGACGATTCCGAAGCTGATTCATTGGCAAGCCGAGTTTTGCCTGCGGAAAGCGACGGAAATACCGACGAAGACGAAAAACGACAAAGCCTTTCTTCACCATGTTACTCCACTTTCTTGGGGTCGCAGTATACAGTTCGTCCATTTGGTAGCACTGATGCTACTGCACGTTTGGCAAATCCGATAACATCTCGCAGGTCATTGGGAGTTAGTACTAGACCACGAAATAGCAAACACGATGCTTTCAACATAAACAAAGCTCCCTCTCTTCCACCTGTCAATGTAGCTGCAGGAAATGCTCAAGACTCTGCTTCTGATGTCGAGGAGGAAAGCAAATCCAGTGTCCCCAATGTCTATTTGCCTCCACCGGAAGATGAAGAATTTGACGGTGAGGGGCTTTCGATCGCCGACGCATTACAATCTGTCAGTCGCTCGAACTCACCTGCACCATTTTCTGTCGACGCTTTTGAAGAAGAAGAAGCTCCAAAGAATAACCATGATCATTCCCCTAGTCTCGAGTTCAAGGTACATGCTCAGTTTGTTTATACTTCGGAAGTTGATTTATCTATCTTGTTACAGCCCTCTCCATTTGACAGATTTCAAAATATCGCTCTCCGTCGAACCAACAACAGAATACGTACACCATCGCTTACCCACACCGTCTCCTCCCAGACGACATCTCCCACAAATTCAACCCCATCTCAGAGCCATCGTTCACCTCTTCTTGCTCGGCTTCATGCTGCATCTCCTACGGTAGCTGCACAAGTATCACTTCCGCACTCCAGAACATCACCTTCCGCCGTGAGGGATGCATTCCCTTCGAATACGAGTGGTGCCTCCGAGTTCGATCCTGTTAGCATGTCAAGTGCCGCCTCTATGGACATCACTGGCATTCATAGTTCTTCTCCTGTACGATCTATTGGTGGGAAAGATGTTACTTCATGCAATGAAGACCTACCCGAAGAAGACGGATTACCCAGTCAAGCTGATGATACCTCTGCAGGAGGAGCCGAGCCCACGCCCCATTCAAATAAATTAAACGGAAGGGAACATCTCTCCTCGCCTGCGTCTGTGGCTTTCACGCCCACCCCCGCATTTTCTCGTCCTCGCGCTCGTTTCAACTTGCCTTCCCCACCAAAAGATGTGATACCTAGCACACCAGCTCAAATCAAGTCAGAAGCAAACGGGCAGCCTTCTGACCACGTCATAACACCTCATACTCGTCGACGTTCCTTTCTGCTCTCTGTGATCAATTCAACTGCTCGACCTCGTCTGAAGATAGGCACACCTCATCCTCGTAATAATCTGGTCACACCTGGTATGGCTAGTATTCTCGAGTCAACTCCTGGTCTACCTAAGAAGTCTACCGAGGGCCCTCGTATTAAAGCTGTACTTGCTGGCATTACTCCTCGACCACTGGCGGTAGAACGGCGGCGTACATCACATCCATTGGCGCAGGCATCTGTTCCTTCACCTACAGCTTCAGACGCAGGATCTGCTGCAGGGCACGAGAATGATCGTATGTCAATGATCTCAACAACTTCGTCCCAGGACTTGACAAGTCATCCACGTGCGAACGTCTCGTTTGATCCTGCTATGGGCTTTGGCGGGGGTGCTGCAGGGCACGGTGTGGGACGATTTAATACCGGGAAGCTCAATAACTATCTGCATACACTCAACCATCGGCTACAAGAAGAGAACGAGGTACTTGTAGAGAAAATTAGGGTCCTTGAGGAAGAGAAGCAGTTACAAATGTCGTCTGCTACATCCAACTCGAACCAACGACCAAGCCTCTGTGATGCCAGCAATCGACGGGCGAGTATGGGCACGGCGTTGAACAACGTAGAAGAAGATACAGCAGCAGAGCGATGGTTAGAGGAGAAAGCAGAATTAGAAGAGATGATTGAATCCTTCAAGCATGAGGTTGCAAGGTATATGGCAGACAAAGAGGACACAGAGAATGCCCTGGAGAAGGAGAAAAAGGAGCGTGAGAGGGACAAGGAACGGTGGAAAGAGAGAATGGTTGAGGTTGAGGTTGGTGTCTCAGAGCTTGTAGGAGACTTGGAGAAGAAGTTGGAGGTGGCTGAGAAGAAAGCCCATGAAGTTTCTGCAGAATCGGCGGGCGAAATTAAAGAGCTTAATGATCGGATCAACGACTTGTGTGTGGAGATTCGAGCTGTAAACGATCGGGCTGAGAAAGCTGAGCGAGCATTGGAAAGTGGCGAGGACCTTGGTGGAGCTCTCAATGAGGCAAATGAAGAACTGGTGCGGACGTCGACGGAACTCAGGAATGCCAATGTCCACATTCAGGAGTTGGAGAAGGAATTAGTCGAGGTCGAATCCCACATGGACGAGCTGGAAAAACTACACGAGAAAGACCGAGAGCTAATTGCAACCCTTGAAAAAGATGTCGAATCTGCGACCGAGAAACTCGAGACTGAAAAATCTCGAGTGCGAGAACTAGAGTATCAAATTCAAGGTTCCGATGTTGACCTCCGAGACGCAAAGACGTATATTGATGAACTTGAAGAGAACACCGAAGCGGCAGCGGAACGTTTAGAAGTTCTTGAGGCTGATATCGTCGAAGCACGCAATACAATCAAGAAGCTTGAGGTTGACAATTCAGAAAATGACCAAGATCTTGTGAAGCTCAAGGAACAGTTTACCAAAGCCCAAGAAGCCAATGCTCAGATGAAGGAAGCTTTGGAGGAAGCCGAGCAGAAGATAGCTGAAGATGGTGGAATTATTATCAATCTAAAATCTGAACTTGCCTCCCTTGAACGCGAGAAAGGACGGGTAATGGTCAGCGTCTCACAAAATGTATCCGGAAGTGTAGAACCTGCCGGTCCCTCGGAAGAAGATCTCGAGGCTCTTGAATTGGAGTTGGATGGTGCGCACAAAGAGATCGCACGCTTGAATGCTCTTCTGGTGCAATCTCCCGCTCGCCGAGCAATGGAGAAAGTGAAGGATGCAAGGATTGAAATGTTAGAGAGGGAGAAAGAAGAGCTGCTAGAGAGAAACAAAACGTTAAGGTTGTCCATGAACAACATGACTACGCCACAGATGGTCAACTCGAGCGGGATCTCACCTATCTACAGACACATAATATCGACGTCTCTGCGGACTCCTCGCGCTCCGAATACACCATTGCGAGATGTAAGTTCTCCGAAGATGAGTGGTTGCTGTCTAAGATGACTGACTTCTTGATCTAGCTTTCGTGGCTAAACTCGACAGCGAATGACCCCTCTGTTGCTCCTCTTGTTGCAGAAATCAGTCGTCTTCGGAAGGAGCTTGATCGTGCGAACGAGAGTATCGATGACAAGATCGACAAGCTCGAAGATGCTGGGATCGGGGCTGTCGGTCTTACGCAGAAACTAGAAGATGCACGAGCTCATATCATTTCCCTTGAAGACGAGGTCGCAAGAATTAAGAGGACTGAAGAAAGGCGAAGCAAACGTCTAGAGCGTATACGGTGCCAGAGGTGCCAGATGAGGATTGATGCATGCCATATTCTACAAGAGGATGACAGGTAAGGCGCACATCATTTTGAGGTTTTGTTCAATTATCAACCCTTTATTTTCAGTTTCTTGGATAACTCTAGACTACCATTAGAGCCATCAGTATCTCAGATTACAACAGCAGAAGATCTCCGCCGAGATTTGCAGACTGTAAATGAGGAACTTAATGGGCTCAAAAAGAAATGGAAGGAAGAGAAGAAGCAGCTTGTTAATGAAAATGCCGTTTTGCAGAATACTGCAAATCGTTTAAATGCTCAGGTTAAAGAAGAGGCTAGACGATTAGCCGAGACGGAGAGAAAGGGTGAAAAGAAGCGCTTGACAGTCGAGAATGTAAGTTTTGTCATATACTTGATCATGGTCTCTGATATTGCACAGGAACTTGAGAACGCTCGTAAGACTATGCAGGAGTTGGAAGGTGAACTGAAATCAGAGCGTTCTCGCCTAAGGAATCTAGATACCCAACAAGATCGCATGCAGAGAGATAAGGATAGTTTATTGAACCAGCTGAGAAGGACCGAGTCTGTATGTTTTCCGCTCTCTACATGTTCTATGCGAGGTTGAATGGAATATAGGATATAGATGATGTTAGACAACAGCTCCAGAAGGTCAAACAGGAGAACAGCGAACTCGAAAAGGAGCTCAGGGAGAACGCTACAGCAGAACAAAGGGCCCGGTCGCTTGAGGAGAAGGTCGCAGAGAATCAGAGAGCAATTGAAAATCTTCGACAAGAGCGATCATCCCTCTCTACTGATTTCAAAGACCTTCAACAACGTTACGCAGATGCATCGGAGGCAGGTATTCTTATAGCTTTACGAAAATCCAGTTCTTAATTGAGCCACGCAGCGAGCAGATAGGTTGCGGAAAGAGTATACTTCATCCGCCAACTCCCACGAGAAACGTCGTAGCGAGCTTGATGTTCGCCTCCTCGAAATTGAAGACCTTAAGAGAGCTTTGCAGAAGCAGAGTACGAAAGTCCAACGAGCGGAGGAAGAGAAAGAGAAGATTATTGCGGAAAAACATGATGTCTCAAAGACCATTGCTGCGCTTGAAGCTGACCTCAGGCGTGTGCGTAGAGATGCAGAGACATTTAGTCGCGACTTGAGAAGATTGAAAACAGAGAAGGAGAGAGCAGAAGAGAAATACAAAGATGAAATCACGCGGTTGGAGAGGAATAAGAAGCAGTCACAGGCGCAACTGAAATTGCTGACGGATGAGTTGGACCAGCAAGAGCGGGAGATTGCCGGTGTGAGGGACCATGTGTGCACCGTGTAGGTTTTGATTGATTTTCCTTGCTAATAAAATGCATGCTGAGAGGACAAAAGAAGTAGGGATGAACAGCAGGTGTCTGCCCTCAAGTTGCAGCACAACAAGGAATGCAAAGGTCTGCTTGTGCAGATACGCTATCTCAAAGCAAAATTCACAAGAGAAGCTCTCTTCCGTGATCATCTGGGTTATCAGAAACAGTACTTGCTTGAAATTCTATCTCAATTTGAACGAGGGTGGGGTTCTTGCCATTCTCTCTTGCCTGAGTTCACATTTAGCTCAAGTGACCGAAGAATACTCGTGGCGATTGCTCGCATAGGCTATCCAATAGCACCATGTCTGAAGAAATTAAACAGGTTCAGAGCTGTCGGAATTATGATCATCTTCCTGTCCCGAGTGCGGTATGTGCTACATCTCTTAGTCCGTACCTCTAGCATTAAGTCAGATCCCTTATCAGACGAGCGAGTGCTGCTTGGCGAGAGCACAGCGCCTTGAAGCAAGAAGTAGTAACAGCACTTGACAAGATGCATCGTCGGCATGCTGTTACCGCCGCGTCGTAACTCATATTCGCCTGGTAGGTTTTGTTTTACATTCCTAGTTGATCGTTGCTGTACATTTTGCTTTGCGCCTGCATATTCATGGCTGTTATAAATATACTGTGTTGTAGCATTAATCCATCATGGTCATTTGGTAATATAATAGTAGCTTACAAAACCTCTGTTGGTTGTGAACACCAGCTATTGGCCAGCATTTCGCGTGGCCTGAATACTCGATCGGAGGTTATGATTTGAGTTTGTCCCGCTTTGACAATATGCGGACAACATTTTTTGAGAATATGTAGGAAAGCCCACTCCAGATGGTTGTTGTTGCGACCATCAATCTATGATTGAGATGGAGACAGCATGAAGACAAGACAGCAAGCTGACGTACTGTAAACCTTGGAGCGCAAGACCAAAGTCAAACGGCAGGATGGGATGGACTGTAGTGACTCCCATAAGAAGTAGCTGCAATGCAGTGTTGACCTGTACCTCAATGGTTACTACCATTTGAGACCGAAGTCAGTTTTGAACAAACCTTGCTAATGAAAGTCGGATGGACCTCGGCTGACGGTATTGAAAAGTCCCAGTAACGTGCAAACGTTTTCTGAGGGTTATTTTGTGAAAGTACTGAGTGGCTTATGAGTCAGAACGCACTGGATGGGGCAACGAGGTGTAACGAATGTAAAATGCCGACAGGCTCAGCAGAACATCTCGTCCAATGATGATAACCGCAAGGGGAGCTATGAGAAAAGATAAGGAAAACCGTAGACGTGTGATATCATAACATACTTGGCAAAAAGTCCTGGACTGCCAGAGTGACTGTTAACGTGGTCATAAGAACCTTGTCGGCCGCAGGGTCGAGAATTGTGCCGAGGATCGAATTCATCTTGAATCTTCGCGCAAGAAACCCGTCGATCTACAAGGACGAGAGCACGTGGGCAACCACATAAACTGCCAAGCAGCGGGGACATACAAGGTCCGTCAAACCAGCATAAACAAGAAGGCCAGTTGCGAAGTAGAAGTTATCATTCAGGATTGACCAACCGAGAACTGGACACACAAAAACTCGCGAAACGGTCAACATATTCGGTATTGTATAAATGTTTTCTCGAAAGATTGGTCTCCGAGAATGCCATGAATGTGTTTGATTCTCTGTCTTGCATCGGTGAGGAGCTGTCGAAAAAGCTCGAGAAAAGGAGGGTATGGTTGGTCGTGTAAGTGGCAGAGAGGTAAATCTACGACGTCTCGGAAGATGTTCACGTATTGGGATTGCCGAAGAAATTTTCAATAGCTTCTGGGGAGGTCGGAGACGGAGACATGTCGTCTTGAACATCTGAGAGACACAGGACTGGACTAGTTGTAAGCAAGTCATTTTCGGGACTTGATGAAGGTTCATCAATGTCACGCATCACATGTATCACTCGATGAGATAGTCTTGATATATACGTCTCCACCTCATCGGTTTTATAGTATCAAAACAACTTGAAGTCCCGAAGAAAGGACTAAACTCTGTACAGAGGTAAGCCATAGAAGCTTTAAGCACAAGATACCTATTTCACTACCAGATGAAGAATAGCTGGCCTGACCATGCCAATGCCCAATCCACAGAGTCCTCCAATTCCCTGAGCACTGTGAACATGCCGAGACCCTGGCTGCAATTATGAACACTGCTTGACTTAGCAATCATGATGTGCAAGTTTGTTTAGAGCATCTTCAGCCTGAACCTGAACCATATTCAAAGTATAGGGTTCCAATGATAGTAATAAATATGTTCTCTTAGGTTTCCTTAGAGTTAGTTGTTATTTGGAATAATAAACTTAGGCTTATCTGTGCTTCCATCTGATTGCTCTAACATAGTAGCTGAAGGAAGTGGATTAAATCCATTAAAGTTCAATCATCAGACTGAGAAAATTACAGAGTATCTACTAGTCTTTAATACTAAGTACTGTTGTCTGGAATAATAGCAGGGCTGGTAATATCTAAGAAAATGCTATAGAAACTAACTCCCAGTGATATGATGATAATAGGGAGTCTAAGAAATGGGTCATCAGATGATAAAACATATATATGTGATCCATGGCAGAAGGGTATCTGGGATTGGTATGAGACTCATCTATTACAGAAGATGGATAGCCTTGGATAATAGTGCCCTGCTACTGTTGCATTTTTTTAGTTTCATTTGCAATTTGTAAGGGGACCAGTCCTTACACAAAATTCCAATACTCAAACACTACTAATGCTTGCCATAAATCCTACAGAGTTTCCCTCTCTGTGAACCCTGAACATTGCTGCCAACTCTGTGGAGTCCAGCAAGCTAACTCTGCTGCTTCCTGCTATCAAACCCTACCAAGTGCAGTCTTGTATACCATCATAGTCCCATTCCATCTGTCATTACTATGAACCTTTTTTCTTTCTTGGCAAACATTCTAGATACTTCCATTAGAGTTTCTAACCATCTGTACACAATCATTTCTTGGTTATGTCAGCATTGTTCTACCAGATTGGAATATACTCTTTAAAAATAGCTATCTGTTATAACTTAAGCCCAAAGTATTTAGGACTTAGAAGACTTTTATATTAGGTTAACACAAAAGAACTTGATGAAGTTCCTAGTGTAGACTAGTCTACTATGTTAATATATCATAGCCATGTTGTATAACATTATCTGTTCTAAAGCCTTCTATAACTTTTACTATGTTATGTGATATTGTAACAGTATCATAGACTGACTTCCAAAACATTTAAGACATCTGCTTTTGACCTCCAGTTGGGACTCTAACCATATCTTATAATATTAACAAATACGCTGTTAAGAGAAAAATAGAGATTGATCAAAAATTATTAGAAAATCTATTGAATGTTATAAATAATATGTTAGACATTAATATTAAAGAAGTATACTTCCATATTTGTACTTGTTCACACATGGATTAGTCTTTTGTATTTCATCTCTTAGTAACTCATCACTTAGACTCTCAGTTGTCCTATATTCTAGAAACTATTTTCATAATATCTTCTTAGCTATTCTCTATATTACTATTTCTTAGCCACAGTTTTGACTATAAACTTAGTATATATAAGACTAAGTAGATACTCTATAGTCTTTAGAAATCAACTAAGAACCTGACTAAAATTCCACCAAATGTTATGATACAATAAAGTGTGGACAGACTTTGATAAGATATAGATAGGATAGTAGTATATTATTAGTCTACAATGAGAGAAGGCATGTGACATTATGTCATAAGCCTAGAGCAGTCTAGAAGGGCCTAGAAGGGTCTATGGTCTAGAAGAGTCTAGAGAAGTCAGGAAGAGTCTGGACAATGACATTAAGGAGCATGTTAACCACATTGCTATCTCATGGTATACACATGGTATACTCATGGATAACACATGGACTTTAGGGTAGGATGTGCAGTAGAAGCATAGTCATAGCACAGACCACATGTAATAGTATATATAGGGTAGCAATTCAGCAGAGACTCCTTGTTGAGTTCTCTTGTGATTCCCACATTGATAGCCTACTAAGAGCTTTACTTGCTTGTGTGATTATTGGACTTTGTGTCTAGTGGTTGCCACAACACCAAAGATCTGACTAAACTTCAACTAAGAATCTTCTTCTCACTTCTCTCTAACTATCCAAAATTACAATCATATGATAGATAATAGGCACAACATATAAGTTGAGGTTAAGGTCATTATCTAAAGTTATGTCATCAATCTATGGATAAGCTTCCAAGCCTGATCTATAGCTTAGATATTTATCCAATTTTATAGATTTCCACATCCATTTCCTGAATAAGTTTCCATACTTGATCAGACTTCTTGTATGACTAATTGTAGATATTCACTCAAAGTAAGTTCTGCTCTGATATTATTTATACTTTACATTCTCTTGCTAGCATCTTGACAAATATTAACAATAACATATGTGATCATTACATGTGATATCACATCACAATCTCTTAGCCAAGTTCAAATAAGAAAAATAGAAACAGAAAATAAAGTAGAATAAAACTTAGTCTACTATTTATAATTCTGACACTACTATCTTTTGAAAACCTCATTTTGTTCTCCTGGAGGTAAGTGTTACTTACATTTTAGCTAGGATAAGATAACTTAGATTTCTTCTAAAGCTAATTCTGCTAAAACTTTGCAGACTTCATTCAGTTACTTCAATACAATTTCTAATTTTCTTATTTTACTAAACAATGACTTTCTCTTGCTAAATCTTTGCTACCTTTATATTAAAGATTCTCTTTTTAACTGCAAAGTGGTTAAGCAATAATTCTGAGAACCTTATGGCCAACTCTTGTCATAGACTAACTTTTGAGATATCTATTTATATTTCACTTGTAAATAAGCATCTTAACAATTTTAGATATTTTTCTATATTCATGTATCACTTTAGTATAGATTATCTATCATATACTAATCAAACAATGTTTGTTATTATTAGATACAGTTCACATCTCATTATCTAAGATCTAACAAGGTCTCTCAAAAGTCTAAATAAACTACTATGTGTTATCTAAGAATGTAAAAGATGGGGTTGGAATGATCTTTAGCTTTAGCTTATATACTGTACCTATATGAGTTGCACTAGTTGTATATTTTGGAAGAGAACTTAGAGAATTAAGACTACTAGGAGGTGGTGAGATGTTATTACAAACACTGGAAATTAATGCTAGTTTTAGTTGATTTTCAAGATAAGGCTAGTACAGTATAAACTACCAGTTTATATACTAAGTATACTACTTAGGATAGCTATTAGAGACTGCTAAGTGAGTTAATTAACAAGTGTTAGAGCAACTGACAAGATCTTCTTCTATTAGTGGAGTTTTAGTATATAACAATTATGTACACTTCTCTATACAGTAACCACTGTTTCTTCTTGATACTCAGTAACTGCCACAGATGAGATTTAAGCCTTATCAAAGAAGATCCAAATTGAAGAGTGTCTCAAAGTTTACCAACTATATAAAGTCTATACTAGAAGAGATAACATCTGCTATTTGGAAGTCTCAAAAAGATATAGCCAAGTACTATAATTAGAGATATACTCATACTCTGGTATTTTTCCCTGGCAACAAGATGTTTTAAACATCTATACAATATATCCTTCTACCAAGTTATCTTATTACTGCCTTGAAATCTCTCTGTCTTGTAAAAACTATATCTGATATTTCTAGTAGTTAAGTTTATTACTGCTTCTGCTGATCTTATTTCTAGAAGATATACTAGTTCTTCTCTAGATCTAGTTATTATTGATGGAGAAGATTTTAAATAGCTACTAACATCACAGAAAGTACTGATACTTGATTAAGTAGAAGGGTTTGGATCTAGAGGTAAATTCATAGAAGAATACTATAGATATTTTTATATCTAATTGAGTGACTGAGTTTTATTGTTTTAAGTTATAAGAGGAAGTAGATATAAGAAATTTACCATCTTACCAAAATTTGAGTCTATAATATCACTAAGGTTTATTTTCAACCCTGTAAACCTCTCTTCTCTCTAGTCTTCAACCAAGACTCCACTACAACACTGACAAACTCTGGCTTATTCCTTCATGACTATTAACTTACTTTCTCTAGCTACTAACTAATAAGCTTCTATTGTCCTGCAATATGTAAGATTATTATATCAAGATTTCTAACCATCTATCCTATTATTCTATAGTTAAGTTACCAAATATTCCATTTGATGTTCTCCTTGATTAGAATAGACTCTTAGATATTTAAAGTAGCTATTACCTTTAAGAAACTCCATTCTATTCTTTTGAGATTTTCTGAAGATGAGTTATATACTTAGTAGTTATGAGCAATATTACTTAGGATTCTCTAAAGATTACAAACTCTATATAACCTCATGAACTTTGCTCAGTTGCCCTAATAAAAATGCTTGTCAGAAATCATAAAGAATATATTAGAATACACAAAAATTCTTAAACAATCTGCTACCTAGGATAATTAGGATGAATGAAGTTGATTATCTATATAACTCATACAATAACATGATCAAGATAAATGGGACTCCTTATAATATCTAGTGAGAAGACCAATGCCCAATCATTATTGATAATAATAGGAGTGGAATAAATGCTCCACCTCTTGTAGATAAATCAGCTGAGCTGGCTATCACTAGCCACTTAGTATATCTTGTAAGAAAAGAGGAAGTAGAGCAAATTTACTTTCTCCTAGTACCTTGTCCAATTTCTAAAAATCTTGGAGATATTACTAAATTGCCAGCTAACATTCAAAAGAAGTAGCTTGAGTCTTACTTTGAGAAGCTAAAATTGCTTAAAGATAGAAATGTCTATGAAGTTATGGATCTTCTTAAAAAACAGAAAGTAATCAAGAATTGCTGGATATTTAACATCAAGTCTAATGGTCATTACAGATCTTGACTTGTTACAAAAATTTTCTCAGATTGAAAGAATTGACTTTGGTAAATAATTCTCTTCAGTTGTCTACTATGAGATGATATGTCTATTCTTGGCTATTGTTGCTCTTGAAGATTGGAATATCCATAGCATTAACATAAAAACTGCCTACTTGTATAGCAATCTAGATAAGAAAATCTACATAGGGCAGTTCAAAGGTTTCAGGCTACCTGACAAAGAAAAGAAAGTTTGGTGATTTCACAAAGTATTGTATAGCCTTAAACAAGCTGGCTTATCTTAATGGCAGACTATAACTAAGTTAATATTAGTCCTAGAATTGAAGCAATGTAAATCTGATACTAGTATATACTACTTCATTGATGAAAAGACTAAAGAGCTTGTTATAACAATTGTTTATGTCAATGATATCTACTTTATGGGTTTAAAAGATTTTCTACTTCTTTTGAAGTTGAAGTAAAAATTTATAACAAAAATGGAAATGTTATGACTTTGAAGCAACTAAAGAGTTTCTTGGAATATATATAAGTTACAATTGTAAGGATTAAAAGATCTTTGTAGACTAATCTAAGTACTTGGACAAAGTTCTAGTATACTTTAATATAATAACTAATCCAATAAGTATTCTACTGCTATTAGACTATATGTTTAATGATTAGCTTGTATTCTAATATAGGATTAACTATAATACTTATAAGTATTAAAAAGCCTATGTGTTATAACTTAGGTCTTAGAGATAAAACAAAAGCATACTCTTGTATTAAGTAATATAAGAGAACTCAATAAAGTTCCAAGTATAAGCCAGTCTACCTTATATATTACAGACTATGGTCTGTATATACATTACAACTGACCTACCCTAATATCTATATACTTTCCATAAGGTCAACATGTTGTTGCTATGCTGTATAACATTATCTAGTTTAAAATCTTTTATAATCTTTTTTGTGTTATGTAATTGTGACAGATATCATGTTTTTATTATATTTTGTGACTTGTATAAATGTCATGTGTGATGTCACATCATACCCTTTATAGTAAAAATGAAAACTAAAAATAAAATTTAAAAAAAAAAACAGAAAATTAAAAAAAACTAAGTCTATTATTCACAACTCTAATATTATGATAAACTTAGTAATAAGTCTGCTATAGTATATTCTGATTTGGATTGGGCACAAGATTCAGAATTTTATAAATCTGTAACTAATTACTTTACTCTTATGGCTTATAGAGTAAGATTCTAAATAAGCCATTAACAAAAAACAGTAGTCCTATCTTTAACTAAGACCAAGTATATAGTAACAATCTTGGTTCACTTTTCTAAGAATCCAATACTGTATAAGAAAAATACTTCAAACATATTGATATTTGCTATTACTATATAAGAGACTTAATTGAGAACAAACAAATTAAACCACATTATATAAATGAAAAAAAGAATTCTACCAATATCCTGACTCAAAATCTTGGTCAAGTCCTATTTAATTATTTCTATTCATCTTTTAACTTAGAAATACTCTAAGTCTATCTATTTATGTATTTATCACTTAATAGCTAATGTTTTAAGTGAGGGAGAGTATTGTATAGCATTTTACATACTAAGTGCTTATACTATAATTAGTAGTATGGCTAATATAATACTTAATAGAAAGTTTCACAACAAGTTTAATATACTACTACTACTTGTCTTATACTGCTCATTAAGCTCTCCACTATGAAACTTATTAATAATATCAGAATGTTAAAGTGAATATGTTATGTTTGTAGTTTGTCCAATTAGGGCCTATAATCTATTAGAAGCATGTACTCAGTCTGATATAATGAACTTGAATACTTTTCACTTTTATATTCTTATTTTTTCTTATCTAAGTGGAAAGAGCAATATGATATCACATATATTATATGAGAAGATTGAAAAGAAGATTTATAGTAGCTGATATCATAACAATATAGCTAAGGTATATTGACCTTATAGAGTGTGTATATAATATTAGGTGTTAGAGTTGAAGACAGTAGACTCTATTTATTTTTATTTTTTCTCTTATTTTTATTTTCATTTAATTTTCTTATTTTGAACTGAGGATTAGAGGTTAGTATAATGTCAAATGTAACTGTTACATAATCATGTGTCATACCAAAGAATATAGAAGGTTTTGGAACAATAATGTTATATAGTATATATAATACATATTGATCTTATGAATAGTACATGGCTTTTATAGT
>Ga0157357_1000290_pt1 | contig 21241 bp, 18 predicted proteins | sample AttcapACBM1_FD_111485 | JGI IMG/M metagenome (GOLD analysis project Ga0157357, IMG submission 111485) | Fungus gardens microbial communities from leaf cutter ant in Botucatu, State of Sao Paulo, Brazil - Atta capiguara ACBM1 | ecosystem: Host-associated > Fungi > Mycelium > Unclassified ... | reverse complement strand
ATTAATAGTTGTAAAGAAGAGAATAAAGATAATCACAAGAGAACTTGATAGAGTTTCTAGTACAAAACTATCTATTTTATATATGCTAAGTTACTGATTTATGCTATAGTACCATTAACCTACCCTAAAGGCTATACATTATTCTTAATATTAATATATGTCAAATATATTATAGTAATGTTATTTTCTTTTGGAACCTTCTTGTTACAACTTAAAGATCTTAGAATGGATTAATAAATAGAACCTTATATTAGAGTTAATATAAGAGAACTCAATAAAGAACTCTGTATAAGATTGGCTACCTTATATATCTGAAACTAATGGTCCATGCTCCACTACATTAGCCCTAAATAATCATGTGTTTACCTTAAGATTAACATATATATAATATATTATATGACATTATTCTTTTAGAACCTTCTACTATCTTCTATTATAGCACATGATTGTGTGACAACATGACTGTGACTGGCATGTGACATCACACTAAACTCTAACCTCAAGTCCCAAAATAGAGAATAAAAGGAAAAAAATAAAATGAGAAAGAAATTTGAAAATAAATAGAGTCTACTATCTTTAACTTTGACATTTCTACTATATTCTCTTGTGACATGTGATTGTGTGACAGTGAGTCATGTTGTATGATAATTTGTAATAGTAACTTGTAATATCTTACTAATCCTAATCCTAAGTTCAAAAAAAAAATAGAAAAAAAAAGAAAACAGAGTCTATTGTTCACAATTCTGACAGCAGTAGTTAGGGTTCAGTAGTATTTTAGTAGAGCATTAGTATAAGACTTAGAGAATAAGAGAATAAGAGAGTTAACTTAAGCTTCTATAAGTACTATAGACTTGAATTTAGGTAAAGCAAAGAATTTCATCTCTTTTTTCTAGAAACAAAACACAAAAATTACACAGTTTGTCCTAGACACATCTAGCTTAAGTATAGAAGTAAGTAGAATATTATTTGTGAGGTTGAAAATGTTTTCTTCAATAGAGTAATCCTGTTTCTTTCTTTTAATAAAATAGTAGGATAAGGTCTATAACTTGTAAGAATAATACTCAGCTACTCAAATAAATGTGAGAACTAAAATATACATCATGCTAGCTAGTAGTTTATATAATGGATAAATAGTGAATATTATCTAATAGTGTCTAAGATCATATTATAACTTAAGTCTCAAAGCTAAGATAAAAGACACACTCTTGTATTAAATAACATAAGAGAACTCAATAGAGTTTCTGTCACAAGCTAGTCTACCTTATATACTACAGATTATGGTCTGTGTACATACTATAACTTACTCCAAAGTCTATATGCTTTCCATAAAGCTAATATACTATTACTATACTTGTTATACTTTAAAACTTAGAGTTAAAGTTAAAAGAGTAAATCTTGGATTAGGTTAATCACAAGAGAACTCAATAGAGCTCCTAGTGCAACATATATACCTTATATACCACACTAGACTACTGTAGTTAGCCTATCTTAAAGAGCCATATTGTTAAGAACAAAAAGTGTGAACTTAGTTTGTTCTCATTTTTCTTTTTATTTTCTCTTCTTTTTGATTTATTTTTGTATTTTCTATTTATAGAACTTAGGGTTAGGATTAGTCATGTGACATAAAAAGAAAGGCACAGAAGGTTTTAGAAGAAGTGAATGTCATACAGCATGTACACTATATGTTGACCTTATGCCTAACATATGGTGGTTTAGGGTAGGGTGTACAGTAGTTAGCATGGACCATCTGGATAGGTATATAAGGTAGTCTACTTTGTATAGAGCTTCTTATTGAGTTCTCTTGTATTTTACTCTAATACAAGAGTTTTGTTCTTTTATCCAACTCTAAGGATTTAAGATCATAATACATATATAAACCTCAAGGTCAACATATATAAAATATACTATATGATGTTATTGTCTCAAACCCTTCTATGCTCTTTTATTGAGACATGTAATCATGTGATTATCATACTAAACCCTAATCCTAAATAAAAGTGAAAAGAAAATGAAAACAAAGTAGAAGACAAAAACAAAAACAAAAACAAAAAATAATAAAAAATGAAGTTTATCATTCATAACTCTGACAATACTATATAACACTATTTTAGATAATGCTTCAGAACTTTCTATGACTTTCTCTGTGTTATATGATTGTGACCACCCTGTGACATGTGTCACATATGTCATACAACACATTTTTTTAAAAATTAATAATTTATTATATGAGGTGTAAAGACAGTCTATAATAACTACTTCATAACTACTTATAGAGACTAACTAAAAATAAAACAAAAACAAAAATAAAAAAGAAAAGTAGTTTATATAAAACCAGAAAAGAAAACTACTATGTTAAGTGATATCTTTATAGAAAGAAAAGATATTAGGGTTGAACTCAAGAAAGACCATAAAATAGTATAGCATAGATCTTAACAGATTCTAATATTTTATATCTTCTGCAATTATGAAGAATATGACATCTTGTTTTAATTAAGTATACTCTACATAGACAACTAAAGTCTTTTCTTAAGAAGAACTTTAGACAGTATTCACCTATAGGTACATGATTCATAATTGTTCTTGTAGCCCTTGTGTATAGTAAATTTGAATGATTGAAATACTTGATTTATGGGCCCTCTTTAATGTATGAGGGTTTGATAGTGCAAAGTTTATTATTTAACTCTTGAGATCTAATGCTTGGAAAGTCATGTGCCAATTTTTAATGATGTTATTGTATTCTTCTTTCTCATTGAAGTCCCATGACTCTCTGTAAGGAAATAATGGAGAAATTTTGAATTTCTTCATATCTTTATCAACTAAACAATATTGATTGAAGCTGATAAGAGTGTATAGTGAAATTGAAAATATGCTCAGCTGCATAAGTAGAATTCATAATAACAATGATATGAGTGGCCTCTGGTATTTGAATAGCTTAGTGATACTATATCTAATAGCAAAGAGTTTGGCTTCAGTTGCAGGGACATTAACAGCATGATGAATTGCCTTTCTGACATCATTAAGAGAAGAGTGGATATAAGAGATGGACATAATAATATTGTTTCTAATACTAGCATCCAAAATAACAACAACAGATTTGGGATCCAATGATGTATTTGAGAAAATATCATCAAGTTTACAAAGATGAGCTATTTTGCTTTCCTTATCTTTGCAGTTTGCTTGATAAAAGGAGAAATGACTAGAAAAATTGTCAATTAGTCTAAAACTAGGAGAAATTTTGCTATTATGAGAGTCAAAAGGTATAAAAATTCTATTTAGATGATTGTTAGATAGAACTCTTGACTTTAAGTCACTGCTTGAAAGTTATGTTTTCCAAAGAGAGATAATGAAGAGATGTGTTCTTGGAATGTCTGTTTTTGAGAAGAGCACTACTGATTGCATGATTTGAAGATAAATTAGTGGTTCTAATTTGGTATCTTCTACTGAGTTTTTGAAGATGCAGATGAATGGGAATTAAACCAGTGATGGCTTCAACTTCCAATGTAGGAGAGGTGCAAAAAGCATCCATGATCCAAATGGCAGATCTCTGTTGCATTTTCCTAAGTTTCTTGAGAGGATATGAAAGGGGGGCTTTATTGAAAAACCACAAAGGAAATCTATAAAGCACTATAGGGAGGACACATGATCTGTATAGAAGGATTTTTTGATGAGGGAGTAGGCCTCTTGTAGAGTTTCCTAGCATTTTCATGCATTTGACAGTAGACAATGCTTTATTGGCATAGAACTTGACATGTTAATGACAGTTTCCTGTTGAAGATGAAACCTAGGTACTTCCAGCTATCTTTCGGGCAAAGAGTGGGTCCTCCGAGAGGGGAGAGATTTAGAGGAGGTGGGTTGAAGAGTCCATGAGATCTGGAGAAATGGAAAACTATGGAAAACTTCAGATTTTCCGTGTTAGTCACACCACACTTCATTGCCTAAGTCAAAATAGAAAATAGAAATGATAAAAGAAAATAAAAATAAAAGAGAAAGAAAATAACATAAACCAAGTCCATCACTCACAACTCTGTCTTAGATATTGTTCCCTTCAGTAGACTGTTTCAATCTTATTACAAGTAGAGTACTCAGACATGATCTGTTAGGGCCAACAAGGAATGAGAGTGTTGTTGCAAGTTTTGTCATTCTAACACATGTAAGACCTGGAGTTCACAACAGTAAGATGTGAACTCTAGTAGGAGGAAAAATTTACACTTTGTACATTTCTTCTATGTATGACTATTTTCCTTTCTCGATCACGCTCGGATGTTGCTTAAGCAATCATCTACATTACTGAAATATACAGTATCATCGCCACTGTCATAGGATATGCTTGACCTTCACCAGAAAACTTCGCCTAGATTGCTTGTAGCGGTATATAAATGCTGAATCCAAAAAAAATCAGCTCACATGAGGTCATATTTTCCATCTTGAGTAAACAGTGGGATTCCCATCCAGTATGCCTTCCTGTCATGTCCCAGGCTGAGAAGGGAGTGTAGCGACCGACTCCTAACGCATGGCAAAGAATCTCAACTCTCGGATCTAAGTAACTAGATTCGTCGTCACGGGCGCTATGGCGCTGAATAGAGTTGCGCCGACTACGGGGTTCGCAACTAGAGATACACAGCGCCGAAGTTCCTCCCAGTTTTCTTTCATTCAGGTTGAGGTGCCAAGCGCTGATAGCACTTATGGAAGCATTAATTAACCAAGTATCAAAGTATGCGTGATGATGACATCAGGGATGAATGCAATCTATCTATCTCAGTGCAAAGCCCAAAGAACGGGCAGAAATCGATATTCTCACATTGGTCGCATACACTATCCCAGATGATACTCATCCATCTCAACTCAAAACTGTTGACGAGAAAATATCACTATCGTACCTTGTTATATTGGTGCCATCCAAAGCAGGAAATCCACTGATAGGCATACAAATTGCCGCTTTTGGTTTTTCGGGGTTATTTCCTGGTCCTATCTGCGCGAATGGAGTCGCTCACAGACTATCTATCAATGGTGATGCTGTCAGTGGGTCTGGTCGGCTTCATTTCCCAACCGAATACTATGCAATGACCGGGAGAGCCGGTCTCCTCGCCTTGGCAGCCGCGCAAGCTTTTCTCCGTACAATCCGAGATCAAGGACTTGAAGCTGGGCCAAAGTTCATCGGAGCTGGAATGGGTGTTACAGAAAGGACCATTGGGACGTTGAAAAACTAAAACCTGCATACTGCTCTGTTTCGCTGGTGTGGTCGATTGGCATCGTCCATGAAGCAAGACCTGTCTTGATAACATCAGCGGGTTAGCTCATCCTATCTCAAGTGCCAAGGCACAGCATCTAGGCGCGCCATGATATTCGGGTCAATAGCTCGAGAGGGTGATGGTGATTCATTGGAGGATATGATCGAAATCACGGGAGGTCACGAAGCCTCGACTGACATACTGATCTCAGTATTTTCTAGGGTTCTGAGGCGAAGAAATCAATGGTAACTTGATGACCATACTGCGTGTAGGATGTTTATCGTTGGCCTGGTTCAAGTGAGGAATGAATTCTAAGGGGGAAGTCATTTTAGTCCAACAATAGAAATGTTTGCTTGGCGTTTTCGGCAAACCATCCAGTAGGTAATAGTTGGTCAAACGAACTAGTCATGAACGGCGCCTGAGTGTAGCCTATTTAAAGGCACCCAACTATTCCCCCAATCTAATTCGCCTCCTATCCGGTTGTTTGGTACGTTTTCATCTTCGTGCAATGCAGACATACCATCTAACCCTTCCATTAGCAGTGAAAAATATGAAGATTTCGTTTTCATCAGTCCTCCTTCTTGCAGTCATGGTCAGCGCCTTGCCTGAACCACAAACTGTCTGTGCTGCCGTATGTCAGCCAACAAGGCCCGTATGCCAGTCAGGATGGGTAGCATCGGGTTCAGAAGGCTGTTGGGGCTGCTGCCAGCCTGAACCAACTACCTGCCTTGCCGTATGTCAGCCAACAAGGCCCGTATGTCAGTCAGGATGGGTAGCATCGGGTTCAGAGACCTGTTGGGGATGCTGCCGCCCGGTTGCTGAGACTTAACATAAATAACGAGCCGTTCGAGAAACATAGTTAGTTTGTATGCAAGTGGTGTATTCACCATTCAATACTCCTTAAGAATTTGGTCGCTGTGTTGGAAAGCCTCTAAAGATGTGGTTGTAAAATTCTCAGATAATTTCTGCCCACGTAACCCCGCAGGACTACGGTTGGGGACGTACCATTGCAGAACAATTGCGGGGATGATAACGAGCTACGGTGATAGAGCTTCCCGTTTCTCTCGCATCCTGCTGCCTACCTCTCACCCCACTAAACCTTTACTCCCTATTTGCTTCGGTCGCCTAAAATGCCAGCAAAATATTCATATTCAGTCTCCATCACCGACTTCACTGGAAAAATCCATACATTCCTCTCTCAACCATGATTTCCAGCTGAACTCAACTCGTTATGGAAATGTGTGTAAATCACGTTGTATCTTATATTGATGCCATCTCATTCTTGCCCTGTCACTGCTTTGACTATGGATCCATTTGAAGTTAGAATGCTGTTCATAGCCCTCTTGAGGCGACTTACTGCGTAAGACTAGATCTCTCTGCTTTAACTTCATGCAGGTTAAAGCTATAGTAGTGCAGCTCGCAACAATCTATTCAAAAAGTAGTCGGTTTCTCTGTGAAATTCGCTCAATGCGGTGAAGATCTATGGGAATGTATACTTGAAGAGTGCCAAAAAGTCCGCCACAGCTATCCTCTTCTCAATGACCGGTTTCTAACTAATTGGTTCTACCACCAGGGTTCTATAAACTCACGGATCAACATCCTCCATTTCTTGGACTCGCTTTGTGAGACGTGTCAACAGCTTAAATCTCGCCCAGTGAATCAGAACGACGACTCTTCATCAAAATTTCTCTATATCGAATACTTAGCCCGTGATCTACCGAAAATAATTGAACTTGTTGCCCCAGATGGGCGGCAGGGCCTCCCAAATCTCTCGAGTACAAAACAGGTATGTCTGCAATCTAGTCAGTCAGCCATATGACCAGCTACTTATCTCCCTCTCAAGATACTTGAAAGCTGGCGTACGAAACGCATGATTGATCCTAAAAAACTTGATGAGATACTTTCGTCCCTAAATTCACGTACCAACACGAAAGCCACCGGTGCCCCTCAACCAAATCTCGAGCCCCAAACTCAAGATCGTCTTTCCCGCAATGATGTCTTCAAGCGCTTCGAGGAAGACCGTGAACGTCACAAAAGGCTACGAGAACGCCGCTGGGTACAAACCATGTCGCACGATACAAATGACTATCGAGCTCTCTCTCTTGCCTGTTTTCTTCCACTCTCCGGTTCGGCGGATGGAAATCGGGATTATCCATTTGACATCGAGTTCGAAAATGATTGGGACACAGTGAGTGATTGGAATGAGGACGATGACGAAGCAGCAGTAGAAGAGTCAGATCTATGTTTTCGCATCAGAGGTCCAGATACTTCGATGAACTTGACATGATGCATGAATTAATAATGTATGATATTCCTCTCATCGTTAGATTCCAATAAAGATCTAATTCGCTCCACGCGTAAATCTGACTACGCTACACGAAAACCTTATTCCGGATGAGATCCCCAGATGATTCATGCAACCTCAACTATTCATTTTTCTTCATCTTGAATTTGCCTCTGTTTTCACTGGTTATGTCAGTTTTGTACTCATGACTTGCAATAACAAACACTTACGCAAAGCTCCTCTCTTTTCGTTTTCTACTCTCTTTCTTAACTGCATTCCGCTGTATTTTCCGCCTGGCTGCTGCTTCGGGATTCGTGGTGGCCTGTAGTGTCCTCACCACTTTGCGATTACGCCGCAATTCTAAAGTCTTTTGGCGAATCTGGTTGTAGATATTGGAAAATTTTATAGTCCCAACTTTCGCCTGTACTAGGTCCTGTAACTCGATAGCAGTGTTTTTCACCTCCTCTACGAATTATGGTTCATAATCGACGGAGTCAGGGAGAAAAATGAATACGTACCCATTTGCGAATCTCTGACAGTGTCATCCTCTGTTAACCGATATACAGGAGTAAGAATATGCACGAGAAATTGCTCGACCCTATCTGCATACATATGAGAAGTCATAGCAGCGAACCAGCGCAACACTGCCAGTGGGTGTTGATGCCAATTAGCCTAGAAAAGTACATTCAGCGATAAGAACTAGCGCCTAGAAAACTGAAGACAGCCTTACATTGCTCTTTGTCCGATTTCTCCTGATAATATGGGCAGATTTAATTTGATACGAAAGTTTCGAGAACAACCAAGATAGGGGGTCCTTTTGCTTTGGTACCTCATCTACATTCTGATTCTCTATCTCGTCGTCGTCCAACATGGCCTCCGGAGGTTCAGCGATAGAGGTTGCTTTCGGCATAGCACAAAAACATTTTCCGATAAAGAAGAGGTTCTTCACTACCTGCATGCTGAGGTCCTCATCAAGATTCTCACTCTTCAGCTGTGTTGATAACATTTTAGTGACGTCTTGCATCCCTACTAGGGATGCCGGGTGATCATCGGAGAGATCAGCTCGTGGAGCGGTGACAGGTAGCGCGGCGAAAAGCAACCCGAGAACTCGACAAGCGGCAGTACGAACCCATGCATGAGGAAACAGTAGATGGGAGGTGACCAAGCTCCAAGACCAAGATACTTTAGTGTCTTGGGTGCAGAAGTCTGGGAAAACGCGGAGCACTTTGAAGAGGACTGTGAGGGAATGATAAGGGACTTTCCATTCCAAATCAACATCCATGTTCATGTCCCCATCGTTTTCTTCGTTCTTAGCTAGGAACCTAAGGCTGGTGACAAGGGCATTGCGCAAATCTTCCATCATTAGTCCAACGTATGGCTGAACTTCCACCTGTGCTACATCTACTATAAAGCCAGAAATCTGCAACGAAACCCAGACAAGCTGAACCTGTGCAGCCTGGGTGGCCCATGCGTGCAAGTGCGAGAATATGAGTTGCTTCCTCTCATCATCCAGGCGGATATATAAGTTCTTTATTAGTTGGGCTGACATCTCACGACATTTCGCAGATTCATCGTTGGCAATGACCATGACCAACGCTACGAATAGCAAGTCGGCGTACTCGTAGATTAATGCATCTTGGAACTTGGTAATGACAGCGCTCAGGAGTTCCATAACGGACCTTCGACCGGTCTCATATACATAGGATAGGTTTTTCGCGAAGAAAGCCATCTGGTTGTGCAAACGACCCTTGCCTTGGGGATAGTCCAGAAGGAACTGTAGGAGGACTCCACGGCACATTTCTTGTACATGAGGTGATTGGCTGGTAACCATAATCTCTCCGACTTTCTCCATAATATCGTAAATTTCTGGAATAACAAATTTGCGAGCCACGATGGCTCGGAGCATCGTGAATACAGCTGTCTGACGTTCGTGATCTTCTAGATCAGGTGATAACAATTCGAGGAGAAAGACAAGGTCTTTTTCCTTTGCTCGAGCGGTAGGGAAGTCACGAAGGATATTGGCAAGAGATTTGAAGGCGACTTGAACGATCTCGGATTCTGTACTTCCAACTTGGCGGATGATGTTAATTATTTGAGATATGAAGACAGGTACTGATTTGGAAAGATTCTTCAAAGGGCACTTAATCAGCCCAGCGGCACACTTGAGACTCAGAGTAATGACAGAAGCGTTTGTTGAATAGAGAGCATTGCCGATTACGACGGTCATGCCTTCCAAGCGTTTGATTGTCTCAGCATCATGAAAGTCAAAGCGACCTCGCCGAATGGCGGTGTGGAACAGATCCAGGCCAAACGCCACAAATCTAACAATAAAATAAGTAGACAACGGGATATCAAAATTAATTTACCTGAAGGAATTGTTTGCATAGTGGTCCGTACTAACCGTAACCTCTCTTTTCACTTGAACGATGGCATCACCCTTGGGATTTGGTTTCTTTTGTACCGTTTGCTTGAGAAATTTTGCATCTTGGCTTATCAACGTATGGCACAACACAATGAGTTCCACGGGAAGTATGTGCTGATTACTGTTTAACCCGGAAGTCACGCGCCTGAGTACTTCCTCAACGAGATGCATAACTTTCAGAGATTCCGTTTCTTGCATAATGGCACGTAAAGGAGCGAGCAGACTGCTGATCTTGTTTGGACTTATAACCTTAGCAATTGTAGCAAACGAGTCAAGACCTCTGGATGACGACCCTCGAACTTCGCGCATTTTGGTCTTGAAATCCTCTGAAAGCACGTTTTTCCCCGACTCTCCGAATATGACTTCGGCAGAAACGTGGGCAACATCGTTGACGCAATCATCAAGATTGTTAAAGGTTTCAATATGTTCTGCTGATGTTACATTTACCAGGATAGAATGGGCCACAAACGCGAGGACATGTAATTGAGGACCCCGAGTCAATGCACCTCGGAGTTCTTTGAAAACCAAGGAGAGATACCGCAGCCCCAGACTTGTGGAGATACGAACGAGAGCATCACGTACGAGGTCTCGAGTTTCCTGAGAGCGACTGCGAAGAATCTGGCTGAGGATTGTCAGAAGGCGTGTGATCTGAGTTTCCCGACTGCTATCCGGGAGATGTCTAGCGACAGTAACGATTCCAATGGAGACCGGGATTCGTGTGTTATCGTCTGTTGATGCATCATGCTTCTCCAAATAATTGAGCAGATTTGGAAGAAGACGTAAATTGACAGCGTCTGCAATCCGAGAAATCTGTTTTGCAGAAAGACTGATGGGCCTATCCTTCGTCATCTGAACCTTCAATGATTCCTCCATTTCGTCTTCGTCTTCGTCTTCGTCTTTCTCTTCTTCGACAACCGTCTCCTCCATCGGAAAATGGAAGTTGTCCAAGACAGCGACAAGTGCCCTGACATAAACCCTCTCAGATTCATCTTTGGCCTTGGATAACTTGATTAACTTCTGAACAAGGGCGTAATATGCTGACCAGCTCAATCGCTTCGCCATACGTCCCGTAGCTGTGATCGCATCAGTAACAAGATGATGATCAAGGGTTGCTGTAGAGATAATATAATTTCCCACGAGAGGAATGAAGATCTCGGAAAGAGTGCTGCTTCGTAAATGCCCTTCGTCACAGTGATTTCCTAGGCGTCTGAGTGCTCGGGAACGGCGGTGCAACTGAACATGGAGGATGTTATTGAAAAAATTAGCCTCTTCGTCTCCACCTTCTAATAGGACCTGCATTTCCTTGAGCGGTGCGATGAAATCTAGTTTTCCAATAGCATAGGCAATGACACCTAGAATCTCGGCTCTGACAAGTTCATTCTTCGACCTTAATCCATTCTTTAGCCCAGGGAACAGCAACTTCATGAACAAGTCCTCGAAATCATGATCATCGTCTCTCTTGACAAAGACAATATCAATGAAGTGCTTGATTGAAAATGCGGCATTATTCCTCATTGCCAACTCCACAGCGTCTTGAATACAGAACAACGAATTGTAAAGAACAGGTGTCCAATCGGCGGGTGAAAGCGTCTTGTATACCGTCTCGTTTAAACGAGCAAATGCGCCTAGCCGCCGGTCAAAATCTGGTTCGTCCACACGCTTGACCGAGTAAGCGTTCAACTCCGTCAGCAGCGTAGCCAAGGGCTGAAAACTACCGAGACTTGCAAACTGGTTGAAGGTATTAATAAGACTGGTACGAGCAAGCCGTGACCGAAGTGACTGGAACAATTGGCTGAAAAGGTCATAAGTCTTGATGTGAAGGTCGTTTTGCCTGTTGTACAAATCTGGGATGAGTGGCATGAGGTTTGTCAAAATCTTCAGCAAATCGATTTTAATTTTTTCAGCTACAATCTTAGTAGATTTACGAAGGAGAGGAGTGAACAAAATCAGTAACGTTGTAGCTTGAGCAGCGTCCTCGATATACTGAGCAATTTCCGCAAGAATGCTGATTTGCCGTTGACCGATGGGTGTAGCAACGGTTGCAGTGTCCTTGACGCGTTCAACTAGAAGCGCGAGATTGTTAAGTAACTTCGATACATGTGGCTTGAGGACAACGTCACGTATAATCTCGTCAGAGGCTGCGTGAGTCAAGATACGCTCAGCTATGTCAAAGATACGCATGATGACTGCAGGTTTGACATTGATCGCAATGAGGCAATCGTATATTTTAGGTAGAAGCAGGTCGGATCTCTGGGAGAGGAAAGTACAATACTCGCTCCGTGTTGACCATGAAAAGAAAAGCTCCATGAGAGCAGAAGGGGCTTGGGTATTTTCCTTGTCCAAATTCGGCAGTCGAGGAAGTATGAAAGCATCGAACGCGGCAGGAAGATAAGGCACAAAATCAAACGATACGGAACATCTGAAAAAGTCTGCAAATCGTTTAAGGCCGAGCTGCCGTATACCTCGGACCGCCTTCAACGGAATCGCGGAATTTACAACTTCCTCTTTCTCATCTGTGTCCTCAGGACCTTCAGCATCTTCTCCCTCGGCTAATCCCTCGGCCCCATCCATGGCCATGTCGTTCAGTTGCTTCTGAGCATTCGCCAAAATATTGACAGTCGAACCCAGGAGAGCAGGCCAATAAGGAACCAACCTTGGTCCCAGGTTCTTCAGAACGTCTCCAAGCAAGGTAAGATATCCGACAATCTGCTTATCTGTCACGCCCCCTGGAAGCTCCCTGATCAAGAACACACCACCATCCTTCCGGTGTAGTTGTCTGTCCAGGCCAAGCGATTTTAGCATCAGATCAACAAGTAAACCAAGTTCATCATCTGTACACCCCGCTAGAGCAGTCAACACCGCCACTCTGCGATCTGCTCCCCTAGCTCGACCCTTCCTTTCAATCATCAGACCAAACAATAAGCGTATGATAACATCGACAACGTCTTTTCGATCCTCCTGCTCGACTGAGTCGATTTCTAGCATGGTGAGCTCATCCCGCCATCGGATATCATCGAGCAAAAGCCGTATTTTTTCTTCGTGATGGGCAAGATGAGGAGATTTGTACATAAATAAGCAAGATAATGCGAGAGACTGGATTGAGCGGTCAGGATAGGAGAGATGGTTAATGTAGAATGTGCGTAGAGTGCCAGTCGAATGCAGGGCTTTGGGATTAGAAAACCTCGAAAAGAGCGTAAGCCAGTTAATGAGCTTTTGCCTCGACAACTTGCTGGAGTTTGATGACGTCAAAGAGAGAAAGTAGGATACGATGTCACGATTATGTTTCTCGGCCAAGCAATGGCATTCACCAAGCGCCAGGAGCAACTGGTGCTGATACGAAAGTGGGTCAAAGCGATCGTCTTGGCGAGAACCCTACATACTTGTCAGTCTCTATTGCAACGAGCAATATATTCTACCCACACCGAACAGTTCCCTTGTCCTGTGTGTTGAATCCAACCACTTTGATAGTGCAACACGGAGTTTATGTGCACTAGGATCTCTCCATGACCGTTCGTCTTCCCAGATATCATTTTCGTTACCCCTGACTTCCTCATTATGCAAACCGCCAGATATTGGATTTCGTGTGACTGGGTTGAAGTCTTCTCCTCGTTGAATTTCTGAATACATAAGGTCCCAAACGACATCTCCAAATCGTTGTGACAGAACTGCTAGGGCAGCAGCAGCAGGAGACCAGAGTGGCTTCAAATTCACCTTCAATTGAGCTAAAAATTAGATCGACATAAGTATGATATGTAGAAGAAGATAGATTTGAAGCGTACCAATAAGCCACCTCGCACAGAAATCAGCCCCCTTGGCATCACCCACAACCTGAGCAACTCTTCCAATCCTTAAGATACGCTCCCTAACACCCTGAACATCACATGGCACCTCTTCTCCCTGCAGGCACCGCTTTAGGACTTCCTGCAGATTTTCAGGAACCGTGATAAGCTTTGAATACATTAATCTCATCGTGCTTAATCGAAGGATGCGACAGTGGGAGAGGAGTGCAGCACGTAAGTGAGGGTATATCTCAGCAAAAGGTACAAAACTTGCGGCAGCACTGTCCAACGATGAAGAAATGATCATCGACGTATGTTAAATAAGCAAAATTCTCACCTCATTTGAGCTAAAGGTACTAGACCTGCAATTACCTCAGGAGCCATACCCCAACATCTAGCTCCGGTGCGTATCCAATCGCATATATCCACAATCGCATCCCACTCCGAGTGGTTACGCTGTTGAAGTGCTTGCATGCAAGCACCCAAGATCCAAGCCGGTGTTGTAAGCGTAATGTCGTCGTTGGTCGCTTCTGGAGGTGTCATTTGTACATCCTCGCCATCAGGAATATATAGTTCGCGGTTGATAAGCTCAATGAGTTTTATCGTGAGCTTCTCAGTCATGAAAGAAGAAAGTGCCAAAATATTGTCCAATTCTGTGGCCTAACGGCAACATTATCGGGTTGAAATAAACAAACTCATGACAACTTACAGCACCGTCCCCGCCTCGTCCTCCTGCTTCAAAGAGAGCTAATCGATCATTAATCAGCCATCTTTCCCAATTCTCCTTCCAAACTACATCGACGTCCTCCACGCTGAGTTTTCGTGCCCTCACTATTCCAGCCAAAAAATCAATTAATACCTTCGGATCAACTGTGAGGCTCTCTGGCTTTCTGGTAGCTTTGAGCAAGAGAGGAAGTGCGACGAGTTTCCAACCACCCCAATTGAGATCAGCCAGGATACCATGTAACCTAAGGTGGAATTCTGTTGATGCCGTGCTGGACGCAGGAGGGAGAGTATCTAAGTTTGCACACGTAGACCATGAGTGTTGGAAGAATTTGTAACCAGGTCCGAGCCAGAGAGAGGCCTCTGATGCGATTAATAACGCAGAAATCAATTTGAGCAATGCAGAGCGTGTTCTTTCTTTATCTAGTGGAAGGAAGTTGATCAATGTGAACAGAATTGTATGGTGAGTTTCTAAAAAAGAAGGCGCGTTAATCAAGGAAATTGCTTGAAGAGCATGAAGACATACGGGTCATCCTCGAGCCCTGACGAACAGAGTAGGGAATGCTAACCACCTCAATAACGCGTCGTAACTTCTCTACGTCACCACCATCATGCTCATCGACTACTTTCTTGAACTCACGGATCAGGAAGTCCGCCAGGGCAGTGAATTGGTCTGCTTTCTTAACATGGTGAATGAGAGCAGTCAGGGAACGACGAAGGACGATGAAGGTAGCTTCGGGATTCTCGGCAGAGATATGCCAAGCCAATAATTGCGTGAAGACGGGCACTGTAGACGTATGTAGTGTTTGTGATACCGACTAGACATGGATCAACTTTAACGTGATATTTCCGTGAAGAAAACGAACCTTTGAGGCAAAAACAATAGCCCATGCAGAGGCATCTTCCACACCTTCCGCGTTCTGCGCTAATAGTCTGACTGCATGATCTCGCGAGGCACTTTTCAATGTGCGAAGGGTTGACCCCCATACTTCAGCAACTGCTCTCTGTATTTCAGGTAGACATTTTGGTAATATCGATCGAACGGCATTCCACGAGTGCGTGAGAAGCTCCGTGTGAATCGAGGGAACGAGGAGGTAGCGTATAAGGGAGGAAAGGGTTTCGAGGAGCACGGTCAATGCAGCCGGTTCCAGGACACGCGGAAGAAGCTTGAGCAACCGCTTAAGAATTAATGGGTAAGCAGGAGATAGCGTAGTTCGTAAATCATATGCGAGCTTCTGTATCAAACTGGGGAGATACTTGAGCTATGCATTGGGCCCAGTACAAATCCATTTACTCACTCAAGCAAAGCTCGCAAGCCTTCATCATTAGTCGAGTCCATAGCTCTCTCCCAGTGAGTGACAATCTCCTCCCAGTGGTGCAGGAGCAGGGGCATTGAAAGGGACAAAGGACTTGCATTATTTGCAAATGTGATAAATGAGGGTGCGAGGTTCAACTGTCTCCAATGCTCCAAGGAATCATGGAAATGGGACTCATTATCCTGTAGAAGAATAGGTAATTTGTCCAACAAAGGATCCTGAGAACATACAGATGTCTCGCGTTCGAGTTGATTCCGGTTGAATGCTGAGGGTAGGTGGACTTGTTTCAAACTTTGTGTATAGGATTGGTGCTAACATCAACGACGGTCGGTGCCCAAAATTAACAGTTCACAACTCAAGTCACCTTAAAACGTTTGATTGACTGGGGAGGTTGCGTAGATCCATAATCCTGGTCGTTCGAAGACATGACAGAGTTGCTCTCTGCAAAAAAAATAAATCTCAAGCCCATGACAAGCAGCACCAAATAGTCAATCATGTTGTCATAAAAAGGACTGCATCGGTCCCATGATGACAGTAGTCCTTTGGCATTTGGCGACTTGTATTCCACAGCTGCAATCATTCGACCTGAAAAACTTCACCGTTTGATAAATGGGACGACCATTCCTGATCAGTTGAGGCCACGCACGATGCTCCTGAAGACAGAAATGAACACGATATAAACATAGTGAAGTGCCTCAACATAGACATCTTACATGTTTTCCACCACACCCCACAGCCTCAGTAATTACAAGAAGGGTTTATATACATTGACCCTCTTTCTTGTCCTCTACCTCACCTGCACCGATAACGCCTTCTTGGATACTGGTTTTCCAGCAAAGATACCACATTCCAAAAACTCTGCTTTCGTTAATGAAAGTAGAGAACCGAAAATATTGCTCGTATCCGCATTTTTCCCACTCAAACAATCCAAGCATCCGCAAAAAGATTATGCTGATTGGTTGTCCCGGTTCATTGGATCCATTACTACCCCTATTTACTTTTACACAACACCTTCTTTCGCTGCGGCCATCCTTGCACAGCGAGGCCCTCACCCTATCCGCGTCAATACCTCCTTCACGTCGCCTTTCGACATCCCCCCACTTCAGGGCCTCGCGGATGCCTACACGCATTTACATTCACTTGATCGAGAAGCCTTTCGACACAGTCCAGAATTATATGCAGTCTGGAATGCCAAACCATGGCTGCTTGATAGAGCTTTGCAGCAGTCAATACAGGAAGGAGATGAATATGATTTCGCTTTCTGGAATGATGCAGGTAGTTTTAGGAGTGAGCATCATTACTCAGAATGGCCTGACCCCAAGCGCGTGGAGGACGTATGGCAGGCTGGCCTTTCACGTGTGAAAGCCGCAGGAGACGTGAAGGCAAGAAAGTCAGACTTGTTGTTTTTCCCGGTAAGAGGAACGTTTAGCCGGTCGAGGAGGTACTGGCGCGAGGATGACGGGCCTATCGATGCTGAAATTAGCGAGGGTAAGTTAAAATCTGATGTATCTATCACTCAGTCTTTCATTAAGCATCATTCCAGGATCATTCTTCGGCGGTCCTCCAGCAACAGTATCCTGGTGGTCAGAAGTATTCTATGCTCACCATGACCACTATCTACACAAAGGGCATTTCGTGGGCAAAGATCAGACTCTGATTAATTCCCTTTTCCTCCTCTTTCCATCTCGAATCATTGGAGTCTGGGTTTTTGACCCTTCTACCCAAACGGGCTTATCCCAGCTCAGTGCCATCTCGCCGGGCTCGTGTGGGAGTCCATGGTTCTATTATCAATTCTTCTTAGCATCCAAAAAGGAACGGCAGGCGATGAGCGACAAATGGATGAAGGACCTAGAAGATCAGGTCATGTGGCCTTTTAACAGCTGGAATTGGTGGTTGAAGCGACGAGAATGCAAGTTGACACAAGCTGTATGTATGTGGGACATGCTCTATGATGCATTTGGGAAGGATTGGAATGAGAAGAAGCATCGTAAGTGTTACCTACCAGTATTGAACATGAGGACTTTGTATCTAATCACTCTCTTAGGTGATTGACTCGTCCATCTGTTAAGGGCACGTACTACTGTATGATTGATCGCAGAGCAATATTACTTGAGTCTACTACTGAACGTTTTAAGACCGCGAAGGCAGGCTACGACAGAATCAGTCGTGGGTTGATGAAAAAGGAAAAAAAACACATGCTGTCTGAAGCAGGATGATCGACCTCATGCTTGCCCAGAAGAGAGGAAACTATGACAGTAGGTGGGAGGAGTAAGATAGGGATACGTTCTCATGATATCGTGCTGATCACATTACTGAGCGATTGGTTATCATCGTGTAAATAATGCAAGGTGAGCAGAATTTATATACTTGACCAAAAATCAAATATAATTTTATAACTGTATGAGTGGCCCCCATATATAGCTCACGCACCCAACCAAGCCCTCATGTGCAGGTGCCAACTTCTTACAACATTTTGTAGGTTTCTGTAGTCATTACAGTATATGGTAGCCATGTACAGGCCAGGAGGAATCATATATAAGTATAAGTGATCTATAGAACAGCACTGTAGATTGTTTCTTAGACTTAGTCTGATTATATTCTTTTGGACTTTGGATTTCATAACATAACACTAAGTCGAACACTCTCTAATATAACACATGTCAACTCAACACTCACTCTCTGTCACAGCCCCATCTAAGGTTATTTGACTGTTAAGATTCACTCACTAGGGTTATTCACAAATAGTATGGAAGACAGAATGGATGACATGTCAGGTCAGAAGATGGGATCAGAAGAGGGTCAGAAGTAATAAAGTAATACTATGCAGATAGGGTGATCTTAGCTTCAATGGAAGATGTTGCACCTAACCTAAACTCATCATATGGTTGTATTTTGGAAGAGGGAGCTCAGGTGTACTTAGAGTGAGGTGTAGCACAATCTAAGTTGATTATTAGACTAGGAATAATACTGCTACTGTGCATACTCTGGGTTGTCAGGCACTGTGGAGGTTGTTGTTCATAACTCCATGAGATTGATGAGGAATGAAGGGTTTGGTCCTCAGATTGATGGATAATTGGAATGGAGTGTGATCCACACTGGAAAAGGGTGGAAAGAGTATAGATGTCAGATAGTATGTTGTTGTGGCAACCACTAGTCAAAGTAACCAATAAACTACTAGACCAAACTTAAGAGTTAAGTATCTCATAGAGATCACAAGAGAACTCAACAAGGAGTCTCTGATGAATTGCTACCCTATTTATATAATACATACATGGTCTGTGCTAATGATAAATAACCTTGCCCTAAAGTCCATACATTGTCCATAAGTGTACCATGTGTACATCATGAGATAAACATGCTATTGGTATACTCCTTGATGTTATTCTTCTAGCCCCTTCTCCCAGAATCTAGGCCTATGACCTCACATCATGTGACATGTCATGTGACCACAGTCACATGCCTCTTCATCATTCAAGAAAAAGAAAAAGAAAAAGAAAATCAGAAGAAAAGAAATATTAAATCAAGGAAAATGGATAAAAGGAAAAGAAAAATGTTAGTGTTCTAGCACACCATAACATATATGACATGGATAAACTTTGTATTAATCTCAGATACATTTCTACATTTGCAAACTGTTAGTGTTAGAGTTGAAGATGATAGACTTTATTTATTTCAATTTCCTTTCTACTTTTACTTTCTTTTTCCATTATTTTCTATGCTTGGATCTAGGGTTAGGGTTTAGCATGATGTCATAGTCACATGATGGGTTGCACATGTCATCTGACATAGTCACAGTCACATAGTCACAATGAAAGGATGTAGAAGGTTCTAGTATGATAACATCATATAATATATATAACACATGTTGGCCTTAAAGCTAATACATGATCATTTAGGATAAACTAAAAGTGATAGAGCATGGATCATTAGCAATCAGTATATAAGATAGACAATCTTGTACAGAGTTCTCTATTGAGTTCTCTTGTATTAACTCAATACAAGGTTCATTCACTTGACCAACCCTAAGGTCTTGAGTTTGTAATAGTTAGAACAACTTGAGTAGAAATGCAGAAATTTTAAGAGAACAGAATGAAGTTTCTAAATATATCTACTATTCTATATATTTACATGCATTCTATAAGAGTACCTAACTTTTTACTATATTTGTTTAAGCAAGACCTCTTAACCCTAAACTTACATATTTTATACCAGTCTTCTCAAACTTTGAACACTACTGAACTTGTAAGGAAATCTGGCTCTTTTATACTATTTACAATACTAAACCTTGTTGCAAAGTGTTGGAAAGAACAGAGTGCACAGCAGTATGCTGTAGTATAGACAACTAGCAACCACTTACCTATGGTGTATGCTTCTATGGAGAGCTGAAAGGGTGCAATGACAAAAGATGAGTAGTATTAGTTGGAGATGAACCTACATGTGTAAATTTTACATCTACTACCTAATTAAGACTACTGATCATGAGCTATACACTTACTAAGTAGAGTGCTTTGCAATACTTCTCACTTAAGACATCAGCTGTTAAAGAAGCAGCAGAAGAAGAGCTTAGAGTATTTATAAGCCAAGGGATGGATGAAAATGACTGAATAAAATTTGACCAAGGTTTTTAGTCAGAATATCAGCTAGATTCTCTTTTCTATAAATGTGATATAGTTTAATTTGTTCATCCTCAATTAGATCTCTTATGTAGTGATAGCAGATATCAATGTATTTGGAGCACTTTTCTTGTATAGGATTAGATTTCCAGAAAAGTGAACTAAGATTATCACTATAGATATGAGAAGTTGGAACATTAAAACTGACCTCATTGAGAAGGTTTCTCATCTAGACAAGCTGATGGCTACAATCATAGAAAGCTATATATCTTCATTTGAAGACAGAGCTACTGTCTTTTGCTGGCAGCTCATCTAGGATATTACTCCATAAGCTATTAGAGTAAAGTAACCAGTCATGGATTTACATGATTCTAGATCTTGTGCCTAATCTGAGTTGGAGTGTGCTACAACAGATCTATAACTAAGTCCATTATAAACTATCTGATACTTGCAAGTATTAAGCAAATATCTGCAGAGATGCAATCTTGCTTGATATGCTCATTTGAGGGATTTTCCATCTGTTGAGCAAGTCTGACATTTGCTGGTACTTTTGATAGAAATTAGGGTCATACTATTTATCATTGGGTTTAAACACATAGTCCAATGAGAGCAAAGTATTTATTAGGTTGGTTGCTACATTGAATCATGCTAGAACTTTGTTCAAGTACTCAGATTAGTCTACAAAGATCTTTTGATACTTATGGTTATAACTTATATGTATTCCAAAAAACTCTTTGGTTTCTCTAAGGTCATGTCATTTCCATTTCATCATAAATTTTTGCTTCAACTCTAAGAGGAGTAGAAAATATTTTGAACCCATGAAGCAAACATCATTAATATAGACAATTGCTATAACAAGCTCTCTAGTCTCTTTAT
>Ga0157357_1000289_pt1 | contig 21242 bp, 20 predicted proteins | sample AttcapACBM1_FD_111485 | JGI IMG/M metagenome (GOLD analysis project Ga0157357, IMG submission 111485) | Fungus gardens microbial communities from leaf cutter ant in Botucatu, State of Sao Paulo, Brazil - Atta capiguara ACBM1 | ecosystem: Host-associated > Fungi > Mycelium > Unclassified ... | reverse complement strand
TTTTTCAGACTATGATATGATTTCACAAGTGACTGTTATAATGTCATGGTCATGTAGTCATGTGACTTAATGAACCATTGTAGAATCTACTAGGAAGTCTTAGTTATTACTTTGGAATAGGTTAGTGTTATGTATATGAATAGTATATAAAGTAGACTATCTTATATTAAGAACTCTATTGAATTCTCTTGTATTACTTAATACATAAGTATACTTTTGCCTCTAATTCTCAGAACATAAATCACAATAATTGGAAAAGTAGAAAAAGAGGTTAAGAGAAAATACATAGAGATAGAGATAAGGAATAGAAAGAGAAGGAAATGAGTCGAGGAGCTAGAATAGTTGAGAATAAAAGAGTAATAGCCCATAAATGTATAGAAGATGGGGAGAATGAAAAAAGGTATCTAGAAATCTATAAGCAACAGGACTATTTCTAATAGAAAAGATGGAGACAACAAATACAGTAATAGTTAGAAACTTCTTACAAAAACAAGAACAAGAAGGAATGAAGAAAAGTTCATATACTATAGATATTGATAAAAAATAAAGATATTTCAACTGTAGAGGATTTTGGCATATAGCATAACATTGTAGGACTTAGAGAAATATTAGAATGAGTAGAAAAATCAGTTATGAAGAAAGTATAAACAGTGTAAATATATATAATTTAAAAGAAGAGGAAAATCAAGATCTTGACTAAGTTCTCTAAATAAATTTGCTATACTAGCTAGTTGAGTAATGTAAGCTAGTATACCAAGCTTAAAGAAACTGTTAAAAGTAGTAATTGTAGAGATAGGACTTGAAAATATAAATACACAGAAAAAAATATTGGTAAAGACTGTTAGGACAACTAGCAGAGTCTATGGGATTTAGCAGACTTTCACAATCTCCAGAAAGTTCTAAGAGAACAGATTGAGGACTCCTGGAAGCAATAGCTATTCTTTTAATCTTGTGAAACAACTTCAATGGTAGGAAGTAGTAGAGTTGGCTTGAGAAACTCTGTGGGGTTTGGTGGAGTTCAAGGAGTACTAAATAATATGAAATGGAAACTCCATAGCATTTTGCAGGAGCATGGATAAAGTTTGAGCACTTGAATTTTATGTAAAGATAGGTCTCTTTATAGAGACATTGTCAAACAGTGGAGAAATGTCACATACTGATATGGCTATATTCAGTTAACTCTATGAATAATGCTTCTTCTCTTATTCATGTTTCTAAACCTTATCTAGTATAAATTAATTCCATCCATTTCATGTTAATCACTCCTCAGACATTCTTGCTAAACTTCCTAGCAACTTTATAAAACTCTATTCTAACATCCAAGAACCCTCAGATTCAGGATATTTATTAACAGTCTCTATTTGTTACAATCACTATCTCATGCTCTACAAGTATTTACTTCATGTTCAACATGACTTGGACATATATTGAGGTTTGTTTTATTCCTGACTCATACTAACTACACCTTGCATCTTCCTCATATAGTATTAGCCAGTAACTTATATATTAGTAGAGATTTTCTTATGTTTTTCTCATTTTCTCCTTATTTTTTTCTCAAGGACACCTTGACCATTCTTACTTCTTTCTCAGGTCTTGACCTAAGTTGTAATATGAGCCAAGATTAAGATCATAACATTTAGTAAAGCATCATTAGGCTCACCTTGTAAAAAAAGAGTGTATTGTGATTAGGCCACTAAAATATCATAATGGTTAGGCTGTTGAAGAAATATTGAAACAGCATTTGTGATAGGACCATGGACAAACAGTTAAACTGTTAGGAGAACAGCAACAAGATAATATTGTAGCAGAGATTACAGATAGGACAAGATAAGATAGACACAGACTATAGAACCAGCACTATAGAACCAGCATTAGGAGAAATGTTGACAGCATCAACACTAGCAGTACATAATGAAATAGCATAAGCAGTTATGCTGAAAAGTATGGTCCCAGACTGTCACAAACTTCATTCAGCTTGTATCTCTACAACCAGTGGACCGATTTTCACAATCTAAGTTGTGCTGGAAAGCCCCAAATGAGGGCTATCTGTATATATATGGGATGTATAAAAGCAACAACAAATAACTGAGATATCAGGCCATCAGTAGCTGTAAAAGCTTTGTCTGCTAATATCTCATGAATGGCTGAACAGATTTACATGATTAAACTTGTATTGGAAAGTGCTCATCAATTCATTTACAATGATATATGATGCATCTCAAAGCAATAAGTATTAGTAGAGATACAAGCATATCAATGTAGTGACATAATTAGTTATCTTCTAAAATTAGCCTGACAACTATTATGACAGATAACAGCTCCTATCAGGTATAAGTTTTGATCATGTGATGGCAACAGCTTGTGCACAGACCATCACTCTTTTGTATATATACTTCTATATCTGAGGATTAGACCTCAGACTTAACAACATCATTTATCATCAATTTACATCAATTATTCTTGTTGATACTACTTGTCACCTATTATTATTATCTCCTTATACTGAATCTCTGAAACACCACTAATTTCAAGTATCACAACCAGTGAGTAGCTTATTTGTAATACAGACCCAGAGTAGTTTAATAGTAACTGGACAAAGTTTGAAGACTGGTGGAGAAAGATACAATTACTTCTCAAAAGTAACAGAGTTATAGTAATGGATGATAAGATTACAGCAATACTAGCCCAACTTAGAGAGGGTGTAGTAGGAATTTATATGCAGAAGGTAATGATATTCAGGACTGGGACAATTTTGTAAAAGAAGTCAAGACAATGTTTAGTGATAAGAGTAATGCAGTAGATACCAAATGGAAGATTGAAACCTTCAAAAAAGGGAAGAAATACATTGCAAATTTCATAATAGAATTTGAAATATTAGCTATAAAGGCTGAGACAGATAATATACATACCATCTTTCTATTGAAAAATAATATCAGGAGCAACATCATCAAGACTATATTGGGATACCTACCTATAGCAGCACCAGAGTCACTCAAAGAGTGGAAGATAGTAATTATATCAGTTGAACAAGGATATGAATTCATAGAAGACAAACAAGATTACAAAACAGAATTAAGGATAACCTATGGAGAAAGAGGAGCACCTATGAATATTGTGAAAGCTAAAGACAACTATGACAGAAATAGAAAGCCTAGATGCCTCAACTACAACATATACAGATATATAGTAAATTTTTTTAGAAAACCAAAGAAAGAGAAAGAAACCAGAAAGTATTACAAATATAATAAACTGGAATATCTTGTAAAGAACTTCAGGTCAGGGCAAAAGATGAAGAATAAGAGTATACAAGACAATTCAGATGATAAAGATGAAGAAGATAATGATAAAAAGAAGGGTTTTGTCAGAGATTCAGAGTAAGCATAGTACAATAAACCTCTGTATATGGTAATTCTCTAAAAAATCAATATGTTATTCTACAAAGAACAGGTAACAAAGAGAGAGATCTTAATGTATGCACAAATGCAAAAACATCAAATAGAAGAAAACTACATCTTAAGATACTAGTTGATTCAGAATGTATCCATACTAGAATTGATAAACAACTAGTGAAAGAAGAACAGATTAAAACAGAATCAATGCCTAAATCATCCAAAGTTTTCAATATAGATGAACCAAGAATAGAAAAGTGACATGGTTTGCACCACTAGAACTAAAAATTAACAAACACATAAAAATAATTGATACAGTAGCAATGGATATAAATAGTACAGACATGTTCTTAGAATACAACTGGTTGGTCAAACACAATCCAGAAGTTAATTGGGACAAAAAGACAATATAGTTTACAAGATATCTGAAAGAATACAAAGTACAACATTGAGACATTGCATTTATATTAAGGACCAGAAAAATCAATCCAATAGAAGAAATAGACAAGGAATACTAAGAAATAGGCAAGGAACTGGATCCAACAAATCCAGAAGACTTACTGGAATATATTCAACCATTTATTTATCTATTTAACAAGAAAAAATTTAAGAAATTACTAGAAAGAAGAGAATAGAACTATGCAATTAATTTATTGGAAGATGTACCAAAGAAGTTTAAATATCAAAGCTTATGTAATGACAGTCAAAAAAGATGAAGCTCTAAATTAATGGCTAGATGAGCAGCTTAAGATAAGACTAATAGTCAAATCAAGTTCAAGATATATAGCACCATTTTCTTATATTCCAAAGAAGGACAGATTTCTATAATTAGTATAGAATTATAGAAAGTTGAGCCAACATACAATTAAAGACAAGATGCCACTTCCATTAATTAAAAAAGTAATCAACAAACTCAAAGATACAAGATACTTCAATAAACTAGATCTTACTTGGAAATACAACAATATACAAATCAAGGAAGAAAATGAATGGAAAGTAACATTCCAGACCAACAAGAGTCTATTCAAGCCAAAAGTAATATACTTTGGATTATACAATTTACTGTAAACATCTTAATAAATAATGAACAGTATATTCCAAGAGCTCTTATACAAAGAAGTATTGGCAAACTACATAGATGACTTTGTAATATCTGCCAAGACCAAAAAATAACTAGAAGAAAGGATTATATAATTCTTAAAGATAGCAGAGAAATATAATCTCTGTTTCAAACAGTCAAAGTAGGATTTCAATACCAAAGAAATACCAATCCCAGGAGTAGTAGTCAGAAGAGGAGAAGTACAAATGGAAAATGACAAAGTCAAGACTGTCAAGAAATAGAAAAAAACTACCAAGATAAAAGAAGTAAAAAGCTTCTTAGGATTTGGAAATTTCTATAAATGCTTTATCAAGAACTTCAGTCATATAACAAAATCTTTCAATGACCTCAAGGGCAAAAAAACTGGAAATAGAAAAAAGAACACTAGAAGGCATTTGAAGAATTGAAGAAAAATATCTCAAGTCAACCAGTACTCACTTTACCCAGAAGAGAAGAAAAATTTAGAGTGGAAACTGATGTATCAGAAAATACTATGAAAAAGTTTTATCTTAGGAATAAGAAAGAAAATGGAAACCCATTGTATTTTTATTAAGAATAATACAAGTAGCTAAAAAGAACTATGGGATATATGATGAGAAACTATTGGTTATAGTGGAAGTTCTAACAAAATAGAGACAATATCTATTAGAAACCACAGAAAAGTTTAAAGTCTGGACTAATCACAAGAATCTCAAGTATTTCAGAAAACCATTAAGTTTAATAAATAACAAGTGAAATAGTATCTCAAATTGTAAAATTCTCAGGTATAGTTTATACCGAAAGATGAAAGCTTACAGTGTCAGCTTAGAGTATATGCTATGCTATCTGTCTGCTATATGGTCATAATCTGATAAAGTTCAAAAGAGAGTTGAATACTAATAGTAGTATACTGCCATTGAACAATAGAGATCAAGTTCAATAAGTACCACTGTGAGAATGTATTGCAAAAAAGATAAATTTTTATTGAATATGTTAGGGAGTTATTACTACTGTGGAAATTGTACTTGAAGGTGAAAGTCTACAGAGTTGGCTCATGTTATAAGACGAGAGTGTGGTCAGACTTTGGTAGGGTTAGGGTTAGGACAGAGATAGGACAGTAGTAATTATTAGTCTACTTATCAGAATGATCTTGGCCTCAACTTATGTGTTATGCCTCCTACAAGCCGCATGGTCACAATTTCAGAGAATGGTCTTATAAGGAGTTGTAAAAAGAGAGGTAAAGCATGTCACAATTGACACTGGAGATTTAGCATCAACTTTAGTCAATTATTAGGCTAGCTATTACAAAGAGGTCACTAGTCTTAAATACATAAAATAACAAAAGAAGTAACTAAAACAGATCTCTGAGTGAGTGTTTCATTAGTAAAATACTACATAGGAGTTCAGATTTGGAGAGGGGAAAACTCTACATAAAGTCCGAGTAAATTTGTGGAGTTTGAAGGAGATAATTAGGCAATGGATACAGATGAATATGACTATGGATTTTGACTCAAATAAAGCAAAATAACCACGGACTTTTGGTAGAATTAAGTCCATTATAAAGTACCAAACTACCAACGGAGTTTTGGACACAAATAAGACCAAATAACCGTGGGGATTTGATATCATATTGAAGTCAAACATATTTTGAACATGTTTTGGAGTTTGGGATATAACATATAGGTAGACTTGGCATAAGACTATGATTTCATAACACATTCTAAGAAAGACAAACATGAGAACAGATATTTTGTCAAGAAAAGATCAAGTGAACATTAAGAAAGATAAAAAGAATATTAGATAGTAGAAGAAACTACAATATTTGAAGAAATATAAAAGAACAGTATTAGAAAACAAAAAGTACAGAGAAAACTTGAGAAGAAAAATAAACAAGCACAGAAAGATAATGAAGTGGTATACATGAAAAAAAGGTCTATATTTCTAACAACTGGAAATTTTGAGAGCAAATATTACAGAAGAACTATAAACCAGCAAATATAGAATATTTAGAATAGCAAAGAATACCCAAATTAATCAAAAGGAACTATTGCTGGCTAGGAATATGAAACAGTATCAAGAAATATGTCTAGAGATGCTAAAAATGTTAACAGAATAAAGTGCAGCATATGAAGAAAGCTAGAGAACTTCATCTATTAGAAACATCTTAAGAACCATAGCAGGAAATCAGTATTGATATCATAGGACTATTACCAAGATCAAATGACAAGGATGTAATAATGGTCATAGTAGATCAATTTATAAAAATTATCAGACTCAAGATAATAATAACAGCAGTATTATTATAGAAAATAACTAAGATCTATGAAGACAATATATAAAACTTAAGTAAGGCTCTAGGAATAAAAAAACATTATTGATAGTATACTACTCTCAAACAAATAGTTAAATAGAAAGAATAAACCAGGAGGTTGAAGCATTCTTACAACATTATGTTAATTATCAGCAAGATAATTAAACAAAATAGTTATCAGTAACAGAATTCCAGTACAATGACAAGAAACACTTAGCCACAGAATATATACCATTTGAACTTAACTTTGGAAAACATTCATGAAAAGAAGACCTAACTATAAAGATAGAATTACCAAAACTGGAGACTTTCCTTAAGAAACTACAGAGAAGTTGGAAAACAGTGAAATCATCAATGAAAAAGGCAAAAGAAGCTATGAAGAAACAGTTCAACAAGAAAAGACAAAATTCTCAAAGATTGAAAGAAGAAAACAACATGTGGTTGGGAAAGCAAAGCTGAACCAAAAAAGATATAGATCTTTTGAAATCACAAAGGACATTGGACAAGAAGCATTTCAGCTAAAATTACCATAAGAATAGGCAATACACAATATGTTCAATAAAGATCTTCTGACATGATGCAAAGAACCCCAATTCAAGAGACAGCATATAGAACTAGCACCACCACCAGACATTATCAATAAGGATGAAGAATATGAAGTTGAAAAAGTATGAAATCATAGGAAAAAAAGACACTGCATGCAATTCTTAGTTCATTGGAAGGGATATGGGAATGAACATGACCAATGAATAGCAGGAATAGGGTTACTACATGCTAAGAAAGCAATTCAAGACTATTGGATAAAGCTTTTAAGACAAAACCTATGAAAAAGAGGAATAAAACTCCAAAATGACATCTTAAAGCACAACCAGCATTAAAGAAATTCAAGACATGTCTTATCAGTTCACAACTGCTCCCTTCTCCTCCAACCCCTATATTACTCACACAGTTAGTAACATGAACCTTATCATAATCCTTAACAAAGAAAAGAAAGACCAGACAAAGAAATACCACAAAATAATTGGAAACTATGGCAAATATTCAACTTTAGATTTAAAATATCATCAAGTTAGCTGATGTAGCAAATAATCAGTTTGCAGATATCAAAACCATTTTACTACAAACAGAGGAAATCTATAAAATGCAAATTGGTAGAGATATTTACAGCATATCTAAAGAATTAAGAAATGTCATTCATAGAGATATGGAACAACAAGCCCACTATATTCAAGTATTACTAGCTAATGAACTGGATAAATGCAAAGGAAAAGAAGTAGAAGTAGTAGATAAATATATCAAAGTATTACAATAAGTTTATTAAGAAATATATCAAACACTTCAAGAAATACCTCAAGAAATATCTCAAGAAAAGCAAAAACAAAAAAATGTGTCATTCAAGACAAGGAAGTATTTCTTTACAAACTATATGCTGTATTATCAGAATCAAGCAGACTACTAACACCAGAACCAATACTATTAAAAAAAGAAATTGACAATTTAGAAAAAATATTAAAGATACTACAATTCCTAGTAAAGACAATACCATTTCTTCTGCTAGCTTACTATAAATCTATTCAACTAGATAGAGAAAAAAAATACTCAATACAGAAACAAAATTGTAGTTGAATTTATAAAACAGAAGTACAATTTAAACACAAGTTATTAAGGATTTCCAATTGAAATATATTTGGAAGGACTATCATATGAACCATTCTTCATAGTATTGATCTTAGAAGAGATGATAATCATTGGACCTACTAAGAAATTAGTAATATCATATGTGGTTGGAGAAAAAGGAGAGGTATATGAATTCATAGAAGAATAGTTGAAGAAAGAATATTTATAATAAGGTCATCAAAGTCACCACAGATAGTCCTAGGTTTCTTTGTGAAAAAGAAGAATAAAAAGAAGAGAATAGTATAAGATTATTGGTATCTCAATAAGTGGATGGTGAAAAACAATTATCCATTACATTTATCTTTAATTTTGGATATTGTCAAAAAATATTGGAACAAAACGAGTCTTTATACTAAGTTGGATCCAAGGTAGAGGAATAATATGAGGATGGAGAAGGAAAATGAGTGGAAGATAGCATTTACAGTGCTAGAGGGTTTGTTTGAACTGACTGCAATGCTTTTCAGATTGACAAATTCACTAGCCATGTTTCAGGCCATGATAAATGAGTTATTGCAAGATTTAATAAACACTAGTTAGATAGCAAGCTTTATTAATGATGTAATAGTAGAAATAGAAGGAGAAGAATGATATGATAAGTTAGTGGAGAAAATCTCAAGAAGGATGAAGGAAAATAATTTGTATGTAAAGCTAAAAAAGTACAAATGAAAAGTGAGAGAAGTTGGATTTTTAAGAGTAGTAATAGAACTATAGGGAATAAAAATAAAGAAATAAAAGGTAAAAGCAATATTGTATTGGTCAGCATCTCAAACTGTTAAAAAAGTGCAAAATTCTTTGGGGTTAGCCAACTACTATAGGCAATTTGTAAAGAACTTTGCAAAAATAACAAAACCTTTACATAGACTTGGTTTATTTTATTTTTCTTTCTCATTTTATTTCATTTTCCATTTATTTTGGACTTGGAGTTAGAAGTTAGTGTGATATCACACATAACTATTACATATTGACCTTATGGATAACATATGTTCTTTAGGGTAGACTAGGTTTAGTATAGTATAGACCATTAGTCTAGCATGTATAAGATAGATACTTTATACTTGGAACTCTACTGAGTTCTCTTATGTAAACCCCATACAAGGTTTTTCTTTTGACTTATCACTGAGTTTTGAGTTGTAATATTAGAACTTAATATCTATTCTTGAGACCATTCAATTTGAAGCCTTCTCTATTTATCTCTTTTTACTCTCTTATCATCCTCAACTAGGAGTAACACTGCTCTTTAGTCAAGAAAAATAGCTGAACCTCAGGCTTAAGGGATATACTAGCTAGAAAGAGAAAGCTTAGTTTTTATATTACATTAAAGCTCACTAGTACTTTGTAAACATATAATCTTGAGTAGATGTAATAGATAGTATTTTTTGTGTAAAAGTTCTGTACTTCAAGATCTACTTGTGATCTGTTTATATAAGAGAATGGTAGTAGCTCTTAAAGCACTATCTAGAATAGAATAACCTTTTTAGGTCAAAATTATTTACATTTTCACTAAGGCAGTAGTTGGTAGCATAAGTAGTTAGTAAACAGTGTGAGGCAGAATGAAAAGAGTATCTACTAGCATCTACTGAGATAGTATTAAGTTCAGAGTGTGATTCTGAGAGTGAGACCAACACTGGCTTCTCTTCTTTACTCTTATACATATCTTCTTTCCTATACTACCACTCTTGATACTATTACCAATTGATTCTTTCTCTTTTTATAATAACATAAGTTAGCACAACTTCAACCAACTTTTGATTCAGATAAGACAGCAATGGAAGTAGATTGTAGTGTTACAATCATTACTAGAAAGAAGGGAAGAAGGAGTGGTAGAGGTTTCTAGACCCAATATCAAGTTAAATATAGATATAGCCAAGCTACTAATATTTAATGGAAATACAAGTAAGGTCTTAGAGTTTTTGATGGCATGTAAGTTTTATGTCAGGATGAAGATGAAAGATACATTAGTAGAAGAACAGATATAATAAATCTTGTCATATGTGTAATGTTACAACTCAAAGACCTTAGGACTAATCAATAAATAGAACCTTATATTAGAGTTAATATAAGAGAACTCAATAGAGAACTCTGTACAGGATCATCTACCTTATATACCTCAGACTACTGGTCTGTGCACTACTACTTTAGCCTACTCTAAATGACTATATGGTAGCCTTAAGCTACTATATATATAACTTATAGTATAATATTACTTCTTCCAGAACCTTTTACTATTTTCCATTATGGCATGTAATCATGTGACAGTGTGACCGTGACATGTGACATCACACTGATCCCTGACCATAGTTCTAATAATAGCATAGACTGAAAGAAACAGAAAAGAAAAGAAAAATAAAATAGAGTTTAATCTTTGTATTTCTAACATATAAAGAGAGTTGGCTAATATTTGGAAGGAGAATATTATGAAAGATTTAGAGAATGAGAGCTTTAAGTTTGCAATAGTAAAAAACTTTCTTACTAACCTAAGATAAGAGTTTGAAGGAGGGAATAATAAAACAATAAAGATGATGGAATTGAAAAAGATAGAACAAAAGTTAAAAACACAGGAATTTATACAAGAGTTTAGAAAAGTAGCAAAAGAAAGTAGATATGAGAGATAACCATTGATAGAGAAGTTTAAGCAAGGAATAAATAAAGTGATCAGGTAAAAACTGATAGAATCAGAATACCTACTAGTGTCATATGCCAAGTTCACCTGTCCAGAAAATACATCTCTATAGTGATACTACTTTCTCAACCTTTATTATACAAGCCCATCTTCATAACAGCCATCTTTCTTGCAATATGCTCTTACAGTAGTGATGCAATAATCTAGCTATCCTATCTTCCATGACAGGAATACTTCTATCTGACTCAGTCTCCTATGGTAGAGTCCTTACTCCTATCAGTGTCTCACCACTGAAACCTCCACTCAGGGCAATAGGGGCTATACCACTGAAACCCCAAGCATTTCCTATAGTTCTAACTTGTATATAAGACTAGTAGTTACACTGTAATTCACTAGTCTGATAATCAATGAAGATAACTTTTATTGAACTCAATCTCCAGTGTTCAATGGCAACACAACAATCAGTACTCACTCCTATCTTGAACTTCTTCCTTTTATCTGAAGTTGCAACCACATGGTAGTCAGACAGCACAGCATATGAGCTAAAGCCAAGGTCATTTCACAAGTTTGTGTATCTCTGAGCCAACTCCATGAACTTTCACCCCCAGTATGAACTGCACCTGACAGACAGTCAGACAAGGAAAGAGAATTAGTTATGAAAAAAATAAAAAGAGAAGGAGAGCTTAATGGTTCTTAATTAGACTCTAGTAATAATAGGTTTGCAATACTTAGTAGAGTAATGGAAAATACATTCTGTTGTAATCTTGATAATGAAAATATGCTAAGAAAAGTAACAGTAAAGATTGGACTTGAAAGGATTAATACACAGGAAGGAGTAACAGTGGAGGTATGATTGAATAGTAGTGTAACAAGATTAATCATGAGTTTGGAATTTGCTAGGAAGTAAGGGTTTAAACCAGAGAAAATTGAAAGACCAATATAATATGAGAAATGTGGATAGTTCTCTTAACAAGAAAATATCTATTGAGTATATGGTAAGAGTGAATATTTATTACCAGGGACATAAAAAAAGGACAGAGATTGATGTGATTGGAGGTCAGAAGTAGAGTGTAATTTTGGCAATGCTATAGCTTGCTCATCACAATTATGAAATTGACTAGAGGACAGAAGGTAAAGATGATGAGATGTCCAGAGAAGTGTGGAAAGTAGTGGAGGTTAAAGCAGGACAAACTGGGGTAGTAAAAACAAAAAAAAGAGGAGAAGAAGGAAGAAAAGAGAAAGAAGCAAAAGAAGAAAGAGTAGAAGAAGAAAGAAAAGAAGAAGAAGAAACCAAAAAGGGAGAGAATAATGGAAGCAAAAAGAGTGGCAGAAGAATAGGAGATTTAGGTTGAAGAAAAAGAAGTAGCAAAGTCAGAGGAAGAAGCCAAGAAATTATTTCCTTCAAGGTTCCACAGATGGATTCATATCTTTGGAAAGAAAACAAGTGAGAGGATGCCAACAAAGAAGCTGTGGGATCATACAATAGAAGTGAAGAAATAATTTGTGCCAAGGAGAGGGAAGGTATATCTATTATCAAGAGAGAAGAGAGGAGAGGTATATAAGTTCATTGAAGAACAACTGAGGAAAGTATATATTAGACTCTCAAAATCACCTCAAATAGCACCTGTATTTTTTGTAGGAAAAAAAAATAGTAAGAAGCATATAATATAGGACTATAGGTACTTAAATGAATGGACTATTAAGAACAATTGCCCTTTGTCTCAAATTTTGTATATTGTGGAAAACATTTGTACAAAAAAATTATTTACTAAATTAGATCTATGATGGGATTATAATAATGTATGGATAAAGAAAGAAGATGAGTAGAAGGCAGTGTTCACAATGCTAGAAGAGTCATTTGAACTAACTGTAATATTCTTTGGGCTTACAAATTCTCCAACAACATTTCAAACTATGATAAACAAAATCCTATAGAACTTAATCAATACTGGAAAAGTAGCAAGTTTCATGTAAAACCAGAAAAATGCAAGTGAAAGATTAGGGAAGTATGATTTTGAGGAATAGTAATTAGACTGAAAGTAATTAAGATGAAAGAAAAGATAAAAGGAGTGTTAGATTGGCTAACTTCTAAAGGAGTTAAGGATATACAGAAGTTTTTGGGACCAGCCAATTACTATCAACAGTTTATCAAAGATTTTGTATCTATAGCTAGACCATTATATGATCTAGTAAAAAAAAATCAGAAGTAGGATTGAATGGAGAAGCAAGAAAAGGTATTTAAGAAGCTAAAGGAGAAATTCACAAAAAAACTAATGTTAGCAGTACTAGATTTAAATTAAAAAAATAGGGATGGAAGTGAATACATTAGGTTATACCACAGGAGGAGTTTTATCTATGAAGTATGAGGATGAACAATGGAGACCTATAGTATGGTTCTTAGCTTGAAACTTCTTCCAGCCAGAACATTCAAGTTCAGCAGATGAAGTACTGAACTTGGTGGTGGTGGTGGTGAGTGTTTGCGACAGGGCAGAAATAGGCACAACATAAGAATTTGATAAGATGAATTGGATTGAAATAACAGCCCCAAAGTTATCAGGAGATTGAAGCAGAGAACACAGACCAGGAAGAGAACCTAGAGGGAGAGGAGTAGAAGTTGGAGTCATTATCTTAGAGGAGATAGACAACCATCCACCTCTTGTGCTGCCTATCAGTGACTGCGAAGGTAAGAAATTAGATGATGGCAGCAGAGATACTGGGTCTAAATTTGTCATTGGTGTAATAGGAATAGCAGCAGCAGCAGAAATTGTCTCTAGGTGTGAGAATTGATTGGTTGTCATCGTATCTGTGTCAAGAGATGTCCAGCCTCCTGCTCTAAATGAGAGTGCATGATGGAGCAATGAAAGAGATGATTTCAAGGTGGTCACAGATAACAAATCTCTCAATAAGATAGAGAAGAGCTATGAGATCCATGATAAAGAGATGTTGGTAGTTATTAGAGGATTGGAAAAATAAATACATTTGTTAAAGAGCACAAAGTTCAAGTTTGAAGTCTGAACTGATCATAAGAACTTAGAATATTTCATAAAAGCACAGAAATTAAATTTCAGACAAGCAAGATAGGCTCTTTATCTGTCAAGATCCAATTTTATCTTTAAAAATATGCTAGGAATAACAATATGGAAGGCAGATAGACTAAGTAGAAAACCAGATTGGAAAGTAGGAGTAAAAAAGGACAACAAAAACCAAAAATTAATAAAGAAGAATAGATTTGTAGCTTAGCAGAAATAGTAATAAAAGGATCTGAAGTAAATATAGTGGAAAAAATGAAAATAGCTAGAAAAAAAGACAAGGAAGTAGTCAGAGTAGTAGAGGAGATAAAGAAGATAGGAAGAAGATAGGAGTGTTAGACACAGTTCACACCTTGTTATCTGAGATCTAGAGGGGGTATCTCAAAAGTCCAGAACTAAGTAATTACATATTATTCAAAAATATAAAAGGCAGAGCAAAATGACTGTTGGCTTCAGCTTATATGTTATACCTTTATGAGTCACATAGGTTGCATATTTTGGATTGAGGACTGGAAACTTAGGGAGTAGAAGGCCATTGGGAAGTAACAAGGTATGTTATCACTAAAATTGAAAGAGGAGTACTAGTTTTAGTTGATTTTCAGGATGACTACTACAGTATAAACTACCAGATTATATACTAGTTGGTATATCTAGGATAGCTATCTGAGAATGTAATTACTAAGCAAGTTACTCTGGTTACTAATGATTCTTGGATGTTAAGGGAGAGAAATCCATAGAGTTATCTTGGACTAGCAAAGACATCTATACTAAAAGATGTTTGGGAGTATGGATGAGAGTAGGTGGTTATCTGTGGGTTGGAATAGATAAGGTCAGAATATAAGATGTGAAAGGAGACAAGTGGCAAGTAAAAGAGGATTTGGTGTTGAAGGAAGAAAAAGTATATATATCAAAGAACAAGGAGTTAAGAGTGGAAATCATTCAGTTACATCATGATGTACTAGTGGCAGGATATAGAGAGAGATAGAAGATGGAAGACAATAAAGTTGGTGATAAGAAATTACTAGTGGCCAGAGATAACAAAAGATGTTGGAAAATATGTAGATGAATATGATCTGTGTCAAATAATAAAAAATAGGACAGAAGTACCAATAGAGAAGCTGATGGCAAATGAGGTACTAGAGATGCCATGAACATATTTGACAGTTGACTTCATTATTAAGTTGCCATTAGTAGTAGGGAAAGATGTGATTTTAGTAGTGTATAATAGATTATCCAAGATGACACATTTTATAACAACAATAGAAGGAACATTAGCAGAAAAATTAGCAAGGTTGTTCAGAGATAATGTGTAAAAGTCACATGGATTGCTGGAGAGTGTTATTTCTGACAGAGGACCACAGTTTGCAGTAGATTTAACCAAGAAGTTGAATAAAATGTTAGGAATTGAGATGAAGTTATCAATATCCTTTCATTTACAAACAAATAGATAGACTGAACAAATAAATTAGAAGTTGGAATAATGTCTCTGGTTCTTTGTAGATCATAGACAAAAGGATTGGCCAGAATAACTAGCAACAGCTGAGTTTGTAGTTAACAATAAAGTATATTTAGTAACAAAGATATTGCCATTTATGGAAAATTATAGTAGAAAACTAAGAATAGGGGCAGATATTAGAAGAAGAAACAAGTAGAAAAAAGTAATAGAATTTGCAGAAAGAATGAAGAAGATACAGAAAGAAGCTGGGGCAGTATTAAAAAAAGCACAGAAGAAGATAAAGTAACAAGCAGATAAAGGGAGAAGAGAAGCTGAGAAGTGGAAGAAAAGAAATAAGGTGATGTTGAGCATAAATAATCTGGTGTTCAAAAAAAGACTAGCAAATAAATTAGTAGATCAATATATTGGTCTATATATTAATAAAGAGGTAGTATCTACCAATGCAGTCAAATTACAACTGCCAACTTCAATAAGAATTCATCTAGTAGTGAATGTTAGTTAAGTAATGAGATATAAAGAACAAGTAGAGGAATTATAGTGGAGTCAAAGAACAGAAGGTAAAAAAGATATTAATAAAAATAAGGGGAGTTGTGAAGTACTTGATACAATGGAAAGAGTTTATAGTAGAGTATAATATATAGGAAAAAGAGGAGAATTTGAAAAATGCAATAAAAATAAATAAAGTCCAACATCTTCAACTCTAATATATAAAAGCAAAAGTGTTACAACTCAATGACCTTAGGGTTGGTCAATAAGCAAAATCTTGTATAGGGATTATACAAGAGAACTTGATGGAGTTCCTAGTACAAAGTGTTTACCTTATATACTACACTAGATGGTCCATGCTACTACTTTATCTAGCCTACTCTAAAGACCATGTATAAGCTATAAGATCAACATGTGTTATATACATTGTATGATATCATTGTTCTAAAAGTTTCTACCATATTCCATTGTGACTATGTGACTGTGACTGTTTCATGTGACAAGTTTGTAACAGTTGTGATCATGATATCATACTAATCTCTAACTCTAAATAAAAAAAGAAGCAAAATAAAATGAAAATGAAAAAAAAATAGAAAATAGAAACTAAAATAAAGTCCATTGTTCATGATTCTGACAAAAAGCTACTCACAAACCTTTTCTGAAAGAAAGCAATAAAGACAAGCCTGTAACTCATAATGATAAAGTAACTAGAGATATATAGAACTGATATAAATAGTGTACATTGTAATAGTGAGAACTCTGTTGAGTTCCTCTTGTAAACTCTAATACAAGAGTAACAAAGATATACTAATACATCATGGTTCATGTCTTATACCAGTTGTCCTACTCTAAAGCTATATGTGTCATCTATGAGTCCACTATTGTTATGACCTTAAACTTGGCTCAGGTTGCAACTTAGGCAAAAACTTGAGTAAGAGTGGAGAATGAATCAATTGATAAAGCATAAAAATACAAGATAGTATTTATAGCTATATCTACCTAATGACCACAATAAATACATAAGGTATCCTTAGAGAAACAATAAGGAAAAAAATGAGGAAACTATAAGTTTGAGTAAACTTCACTTAACTCAGACACCAAGCAATGAGTACTCAAGGTTGTAATGCTTAATGTAAGAGTAAAGGTATCACAGGGGAAAATGCAATTATTTAGGTAATCATGTAATATATACTCAGTAATATTACCTAATAAGAAAGAAAGAAATATTGTTTAGAAAGCAGAGATTATATTAAAGAACTAGAGCTAGATGTAATGAGTAGTAATCCTTAGAATTACAGAAATCTCTACTACTACATAAAGATAACACAAGGCCCAGTGAAGAATGAATCAGAAGTGAAACAAGCCCCAGTATGCAGTAAACTCCTGTAAAACATAAGATATTGCTCATGTGATTATAAAAATACTCCCATTTTAACTTTTATGTCCTTATGAACTTATTCTGGAAATACTAGATCTCCCATCACATCTCACTTCTTGATTGGTTCAATAACCAATGTTCTTCATAATGTTAGTGCAATAAAGAATGGTTTGTGTGATGGTCCTCCAATGTACATTTTAATAGGGAATTCTTAATGACTTGTATCTGAGTTGTGTTTTTATTTAATAAATTCAGCCATGATCTCTTTCCAATATTGTCAGTTCATTTTTTCTCCTTGTAAAATGGCTCTATAATAATCTGGTAAGAGGAATGGTGTCATCTTTGTTGGAGCTTGTAATATTCTTAAAACCTTTTCTAAATTGTTGATTTCTTTTTGTATAAGATCAGGTTCTGGGATTGTTGGGGTGCTGGATTTGATAATATATCATATGGTTTGTGCAGAAATATTCCTTTGTCTTGAACCACTTCTTCTTTTTGTTTTTCTTTATCTGTAATTATTGGTTGAAGAGTATTATGATATGATTCCTGATATACATCTTGTATCATTTTGATATAACTCTCAACCCTTTCATTTTATTTGCCTTTGCATTGAACTAATTCATCAGCAAGTAGCACTTGTATGTGGTATGCTTGGCACTCCATGTCTCTATGTATGATGTTTCTGAGTTTCTCTGATATGCTCTAGATATCTCTTCCAATTTGTTCTTTATTGAGTTTCTCTAGTTTAAAGTAATGTAGTATTAATATCTGCTGGCTAGTTATTTGCAATATCTACTAGCTTGACTAGATTCTGGATTTACAATCAAATATTGGCCATTATCTCCAATCTCTGAATTATTGTGATATTTTCTGGTCTAATCTTTTTTTTCATGGTTTAAAGTTATAATAAAGTCCATGTTATTAATAGTGCAAGCAAAATAGGGATTAGGGGAGATAGGTACAGTTGTGAATTGGTAGGTCATTATACTGATTTCTTAGTGCTTGGTTTGTTTTAAGATGTCAACTTAGAGTTTTACCCTCTTCTTTTATCTCAAAAGCTTCATCTAGTAATCTTAAATTGTCTCCTTAGCATTTGGTAACCCTGTTTCCACTATCTACTGATTATTTTCATTCTCATATCCTTTCCAATGAACTAAGAATTATATATTATGTTCTCATTTTTAATGGTTTCATACTTCTTCTACTTCATTTTCTTCTTCTTCATTAATAATATTTGGTGGTGGTGCTGGTTCCATATGCTGTTCTTGAATTGGAGTTCCCTTCATTATGTCAGCAAGTCTTTATTAAACACTTTGTGAATTGTCTATCTTTCTAGTAACTCCAGCTGAAATGCTTTCTGACTAATATTCTTTGTAATTTTAAAAGGTTTATATCTTTTCTGGTTTAGCTTCTTGGATGGTCATTTCAATTGGATATTTTTAGCTTCTAGCCACATGTTGTCTCCTAGCTTCAGTTCTTGTAAATTTTGTCTTTTCTTATCAAATTATCTCTTCATGGCTTCTTTTGCCATTTTCATTGATCTTTTTGCTGCTTTTCAACTTCTTTGTAATCCTTCAAGGAAGTCTTTCAGCTTTAGTAATTTTATTTTCACTGTTAGGTTCCCTTTTTATGAATGTCTTCCAAAGTTAAGTTTGAATGGGGTATAATCTGTAGCTGTATGTCTCTTGCCATTGTATTGGAATTACACTACTAATAACTATTCTGTCCAATTGTCTTGTTGGTAATTAACATAATGTTGCAGGAACACTTTGATCCCTTGATTGATTCTTTCTGTTTGACTATCTATCTGAGAATGATATGCTATAGATAGTATTCTTCTTGTTCCTAATACTTTACTGAGGTATTCTATGAATTGTAAGGTGAATTGAAGCCCCCTATTGCTAAGAACTTTTTATGGTACTCCATATATCTTCCATATTTCATTTCTGTAGATTTTGGCTATATCCTCCAATAATACTGTCATAGTTGTTGCTTTAAGTCTGATTATCTTAGTAAATTGATCTACTATAACCACAATTGTGTCTTTGTCATTTGATTTGGGAAGTGGTCTAATGATGTCAATACTAATCTCTTGCCATGGTCTTTCAGGTGTTTCCAATAGATAAAGTTCTCCTACTTTCTTCATGTGTTGCACTTTATTTTGCTGGCATTTCTGATATCCCTGGACATATTTCTCAATATTGTTTCTTATTTCCAACCACCAATAATTCCTCTTGATCAACTCAAGCATTCTTTATTGTCCTGGATATCTTATTTCTGCTGGCTTATAGTTGTCTTGTAAGATTTGCTCTTGTATCTTTTGGTTGTTTGGGACATATATTCTTCCTTTCATATAGATTACTCTATTGTCTTCCTATGCTTGTCCATTTTTTTTTTCAACCCCTTCTGTACTTCTTGCTCTAATTTTGTCCAATAATGTGATTTCTTCTACTACTTGATTTCCTCTAAATACTATCACATCTGCTTCTGTATGAGTTCTTTAATTCTTCAAATGTCTTTTGGTATTCTTCTTCTCATTTCCATTCCTTTTTTTCTTTGAGTTCATTGAAAGGTTTTTCTGTATGACTGAAGTTCTTGATAAAGCATTAGTAGAAGTTTGCAAATCCTAAGAAGCTTTCCACTTCTTTTATTTTAGTAGAGGTTTTCTATTCTTTGATAGCCCTAACTTTTTCATTTTTCACTTGTACTTCTTCTCTTCTCACTACCACTCCTAGTTTAGGTATTTCTTTGGCATTGATATTGTGGCAACCACTAGACCAGTATCCAATAGAAGCACAAGCAATAAATCTCACAGGAGGGATATCTAGTGGGAAACATGAGTTGTGTAATTCACAAGAAAACTCGACAGGGAACCACAACAGTATTCTACCAACTATTTATATAAAGTCCTCATAGTCTGTACTATGACTTCTCTATGCCTACTCTAATGTCCATGCCCTGTCCTCATGTCCTATTACTCATCCACCATGCATCTATCTTAAGGCCAGCATGCTATATACATGTGCTCTGACATCATACCCTCAACCCTACTCTTAATCTCCATCATCCATGTGTGCACCATGTGTATACCATGAGGAACCTTGTCCCTTGATGTCACTCTATCTCTAGACTCTAAGTCTTTCTAGACCGCTCTAGATCACTCTAGGCCCTATGACATAATGTCATATGACTGGAAAGTCACATGCCTTCTCTCTCATCATAAACCAATAATATACTACTATCTTATCTTATTTTATCTGTTCCTACTCAAGTCTGTTCACACTTTCTCATCTTATAACAATTGAAATCACACTTTGACTATTTAAAACAAAGATATTGTTTCTCTGCTATCTTTGAAAACTGTATTGTCTTTTCTTTCAGTTCTTTCTTAGTCTTAGTAGATATAATGAAGTCATCCATATAATTGGCTAATACTCTACTATGTAAGAGTTCTCAGAATATGCCATTCATCATTCTATGGAATGTTTCTAGTGAGTTGTATAACTCAAAGTACATCATTTTTAGTTCAAATAGACTTTTGTTCATTAAAAATACAGCCTTCTATTCATTTTCTTTTTTGATCTGTACGTTGTTATATCTCCAGATAAGGTTCAATTTGTTAAAGTACTTGGTGTTCTTGAGCTTGTCAATTACTTTCTCTATTAAGGGTAATAGCATCTTATTCTTTATTGTATACTGGTCCAATTTTCTATAGTCTTGTACTAATCTTAGGGATCTGTCCTTCTTTGGAATATAAATATATAGTGCCACATATCGTGAACTTGATTCTACAATAAGTCTTTCCTTAAGCTGTTCTT
>Ga0157357_1000285_pt1 | contig 21289 bp, 17 predicted proteins | sample AttcapACBM1_FD_111485 | JGI IMG/M metagenome (GOLD analysis project Ga0157357, IMG submission 111485) | Fungus gardens microbial communities from leaf cutter ant in Botucatu, State of Sao Paulo, Brazil - Atta capiguara ACBM1 | ecosystem: Host-associated > Fungi > Mycelium > Unclassified ... | reverse complement strand
TATTAAAGCGAATTCTTTTGCTTGTCCTGCGTCATAAGAATATGGAGAGAAAAATGAAGAAAACTCTTGCTGCGCTGCTCGTTGCTTTTGCGGCTTCAAGTGCTGTTCCGGCTGTGGCTGCCGTCCAGCCTAAAACTGTGTCGGATCACGGCCGGGTTGCTGCCCATTCTGCCGTGCCTTTTGATAAATTGCCGGCTTCTACCCGCGGCTTGGTTAAAGCCGGTGAGAAAATGCACCGCGAGATGATGATTGATTATATCGGTAATGCCGATATTGATTTCACCCGTGTGATGATTGCGCACCATAAAGGCGCCATTGCCATGGCCGAGGTGGAGCTGAAATACGGCAAAGATGAGCAGACACGCGCTCTTGCCAAAGAGATTATCACAACGCAGAAAAAAGAAATCCGCCAGATGGAAGCATGGCTGAAGCAAAAACGCGAAGCCTATGACCAATATCTCAAAGATGAGAAAAAGGCTGCCCGCGAAGAAGCGCGCGCTTACTCTGAGAAAGCCAGGGCCGATGCCGAAGCTGCCAAGGCTCGGGGAGAGCGGATCCAGCCGACAAAGTAATTTGTTGCAACCGATTATGGCCTTAGGCTTTTATAAGCTCCCCGGTTTTGCCGGGGGGCTTTTTGTTTAAAGCTATATTTTTCCGGGCGGAGAGAGCGGCCGTTTACAGTTTATCAGGTTTTTTTTGCAACAGACTATCGAAGACTATTTTATATTGCTAAAAGCGGGTGGTTTATGAATGTAAAAATAGCAGGGAAATTTACCGCAGATGAGATTATGCGTGTTCATGCCCTTGTAGCTGAGCATTTTGCTGATTCGGAAGATCCGATTTCCCCTGCCGGGGTAAGAAGCAAGAATCTGCTGGAATCGGCCGCAGCGCGGCCCTTTCAGAGCGCGGGAAGAAAAGCAGCCTATGGCACAATGTATCAAAAAGCCGCAGTCTTGTTTCATGGCCTTATTCAAAATCACCCGTTTCATAACGGCAATAAACGCACCGCTTTGATTGCTGCCCAGGTTTTTCTGGCGCGAGAAAATTATTGGCTTAATAATATAACAGACGATGAATTATTTGATCTGACCAAAAAAACGGCTGCCCATGAAATTACAAAAATGCGGCATGATGAAGTATCGTATCTTGCCGATTGGTTTGAGAAATATACAAGAAAGGTAAAAAAAGGTGAGCGGCCTTTAACCTATAGAGCCTTGAAAGATATTCTGGAAAGATTGGGATTCTTTATCAGAGCTGCTGACGATGAAAGATATTTCGATATATATGACTCAGATAATAATTTTGTTACCGATATTTTAAAACGCGGCATTCAGGGGCACCCGCCTTATGATAGTAATTATATTGACGGTTTGCGCAAAAGGCTGGGACTCACCTCTGCTGATGGCTATGACAGCACCAGATTTTATAATAGCGGCGATAAAGGTTTTCATGAAGTGGCGTCAGAGCTGATTGATTTGCGCATAGAAGTGATGCAAAGGCTGGCGAAAACCTGATAACCACAGACCGGCTAAAACCTGACCGCCCGGCTCGGCCTCCCCCTGTTTTGTCTCCCGTCAGCGGCTCGTGGATATGAGCAAACAGGCAAAGCTGGCCGCGGCCGGCTTTCTCTTTCGTTTTCCGTCAGCGGGGCATTATGTTTGCAAAAAAGCAAAGGCAGCTTTGGCAAAACACTGCCTGCAGCCATAATCACCGGCTTAATCCTGCCGGCTTAAATAGCGCTCAAGCCAATGAATATCATAATTCCCCGCAATAATATCAGGATTAGTGACCAGATCCTGAAAAAGCGGCACAGTAGTGCGGATACCGTCTACCACAAATTCATCTAAAGCGCGCTTCAGGCGCATAATACATTGCTGCCGATCTTTGCCGTGAACAATCAGCTTGCCGATGAGGCTGTCATAATAAGGCGGAATGCGATAGCCGGAATAAACGCCGGAATCCACCCGCACACCAAGCCCGCCCGGGGCATGAAAATGCGTAATCAAACCGGGCGATGGGGTAAAATGCACCGGATCTTCAGCATTGATACGGCATTCTATAGCATGGCCGACAAAATGCACATCTTGCTGACGCAGGGCCAAATCTTCACCGGCGGCAATGCGGATCTGCTCATGCACCAGATCAATGCCGGTAACAGCCTCGGTTATCGGGTGCTCTACCTGTAGGCGCGTATTCATTTCAATAAAGTAAAAAGCGCCGTTTTCATAGAGAAACTCAACGGTTCCGACCCCGCGATAATGCAATTTGGCACAGGCTTCAGCAACAATCCTGCCGATCTCTCCCCGTTGTTCAGCATTGATAGCCGGGGAGGTTGCCTCTTCCCATAATTTTTGATGGCGGCGCTGCAAAGAGCAATCACGCTCACCAAGATGAATCGCCTTGCCTTTGCCGTCACCCAAAACCTGCACTTCAATATGGCGCGGCTTTTCCAGATATTTTTCAATATAAACCGAATCATCACCAAAAACAGCCGCCGCCTCGGAACGGGCGGCATTAAGCGCCAAAGACAGCTCTTCCGGCCGGCGCACCGTTTTCATACCGCGGCCGCCGCCGCCGGCAGAAGCTTTAATAAGAACCGGATAACCGATTTCCGCCGCAATTTTCTTTGCCTGAGCTTCGTCATGAATGGCGCCGGTTGACCCCGGCACTGTGGGGATACCCAGTTTCTGCGCTGTTTTTTTGGCAGAAATTTTATCCCCCATAAGGCGAATATGATCCGCTGTAGGGCCGATAAAGGTGATATTATGCGCGGCCAGTATATCGGCAAATTTGGCATTTTCCGACAAGAAGCCGTAACCCGGGTGCAAAGCGTCAGCGCCGGAAATTTCACAAGCGGCGACAATCTGCTGAATATTAAGATAACTGTCGCGTGAAGGCGGCGGGCCGATACAGACACTCTCATCAGCCAGGCGCACATGCATGGCATCGGCATCAGCCGTAGAGTGCACCGCCACCGTCTTTATCCCCAATTCTTTACAGGCGCGCAAAACGCGTAAAGCAATTTCGCCGCGATTGGCAATAAGAACTTTTTTTATCATGAAAGCACAGTCTCTTTTCTGACAAAAACCCAATATATCAGCGCCTGAAACGGCAAAAGCCGCTTATTCGACAACAACCAGCGCTTCACCAAATTCCACCGGCTGCTCATTGCTCACCAGCACAGCTTTTACCACGCCTGAGCGCGGAGCGGGAATTTGATTCATGGTTTTCATCGCTTCAACAATAAGCAAGGTCTGCCCTTCGCTGACATTCTGCCCGACTTCAATAAAAGGCCGCGCCCCGGGAGCCGGCGCCAGATAGGCCGTGCCCACCATAGGCGAGGCGACAATGTTTTTAGGGTTCGGCTGCTCGGCCCGGCTCGCCCCGGGAGCCGCCGCGCCGGCGGCGGAATCCGCCGGTGCCGGGCTGTAAACCGCCGGAGCCGGCGCTGCCACATTGCGCGATACGCGAATACGCAGGCCGTCCTGCTCCACCTCAATATCGGAAAGATTGGTTTCGTCCAGAATTGCCGCCATTTTGCGGATAATTTCCATATCAATGCCGGAAGCTTTATCCCCATTTTTGCTTGTCATTTATTATCACTCCTTGCAATAAAAACCGGCATTGCGATACTGCCTTTACAGCCTTTTATCCCATCTTTGCCGGAAAAGCAAAATAAACCCGGTTTCACTCTGTCAAAGCCGGCAAGCCGCGCCTCTGTGCCTCGCTGCCGCGGGCGCCTTGTCTGCCGCTTTTGCCTTTTGCCGCCGGGCCGGGCGGCAAAAGGCCTATCTGGCACCGGCCGGGCGCTGCTCTTCTTCGGCGATAATACGCGGCAAATCCTGCGCAGTCACCGCGCCCAGAACCCTGTCTCCCAGAATGAAAGCAGGGGAATAATTTATGCCCAGTTGATAGGCTATCCGGGCGCCGGCCAGCATGGCCTGCTGTGTGGCGGGCTTGGCTACCTGCTCTTGCAGCCGGCTTGTGTCAAGCCCGAGCGATTGCGCCATAGCCAAGGCGGTTTTTTGTGTGGCGCGGGCTTTCATCGTCATCATTTTTTCATGAAAAAGCGGATATTTTTCCGGCGCCGATATTTTGACAGCCTGGGCAACCAGATGCGCCTGCATCGAATCATCGCTTAATATAGGATAATCCTTCATAATAATTTTTACATTTTTACGCGCGGCAAGCAGTTTCTGCTCTTCGGGGAAAGCGCGCTTGCAATAACCGCAATTATAATCAAAAAATTCCAGCAGAACGATGGGAGCCTTTTTATTGCCAAGCGTAATATCATTGGCCGTATGATATAAAATCTGCTGATTTTCCCGCAGAATTTTAGCCTGCCCGGCTGCGTTTTGCGCCTGCCGATCGGCTTTGCCGGCCAGGATTTCCTGCATTTCCAGCAGAATTTCCGGGTTTTTCAGCAAATATTGGCGAATTATATCAGGATTGAGCGAATCAGCCGAAATTTTATCATGCAAATGGCTTAAAAACAGCGGATCACTCAGCAGCGCCTTTTTTATAACCTCCATATCCGGCTCGCCGGCCGGTGCGGCATAAGCCGGCGCAAACAGGCTGAAGCAGGCCGCCAGATACAGGCTGAAAATAAAGCTGCGCCCCGGTTTTCTGCACAAAGTCATAGAAAATGTCACCCTTTAAATTTTGTAAAGCGGCGTTGCGCCGCGCCCTGCCGCAAATGCCCCGATTATCGATAAATACCAATCTTTGGCGGCAAGGACAAGAGCCGCAACAGGAAAACAGCGCCGGAGCCACCGCTTTAAGGCCGATCGCGGGCGGTAATGTTTACTATGTCCTGTGCGCGCAGCCAGTCGGCCGAGCCGGGTTTCAAACCCTGCCGGGCGCGTGCGGCAAAATAGCGCGCCTCAGCCGGGCTGCCGCTGTAATAATGCATATCGGCCAGAGCCAGATCGGCCAGAGCCGGTTTACCCTCCTGGCCATAGGCCATAGCGAGGAAATTATAGACGGCCGGATCATCATTTTCTTTGCTCAGAGCGGTTTTCAGAGCATTGACAGCAAGCCTTGTATCGGCCGGGCGCCGCACAGCCAGCAGCGCCCGGCCATAGCCGAGATAAAGCTGGGGTGATTTATGGCTGTCCAGCGCAATGGCCCGCCTGCAGGCCTCGGCCGCCTGGGCCGGCCGGTTGGCCTTGATATAGGCGTCTCCCAGTAGTTCATAAAAATAGGGGTTTTGCGGCTCTGCTTTTATCAGCGCCTCTGCCTGCGCGATGGCCTGCCCGGGCGCGCCGCTTTCCACCGCTGTTATCGCCTGGCCGTAACGCGCCGGCAGGCCGCCCGGATCTTTGGCAAAAAAGGCGCGCAGGCGCGCCGATTTTTGCTGATAAGCGGCCAGTTTGGCGCGCATCAGGTCATGCCGTAATTGCAGCTCAGGCGGATCTTTTTTATTATAATAGGGGCTTTTTTCCGCCAGTTTCTGCAAAGCGGCAATCCGCTCGCGCGGCAGCGGGTGGCTTTGGCGATACGGATCCGGCCGAATACCGGCAAGCGCCAGAGCGCTGGAGAAGCGCTCAAAGGTTTTTAACATGCCTTTGGCCGATTGCCCGGTGCGGTCAAGATAGGTAATGGCCGAACGGTCGGCAATGGTTTCTTCACTGCGCTGATAGCTGAGCAGATTGCGCAAAGCCATTTCCTGGCTGCCGGCCATGATACCGCCGCCGGCCGCGCCGCCGCCGGCAAGGCCGGTGCCCAGGCCCAGCAACAGGCCGACAACGGCAAAGCTCTGCGCCTGTTTGAGCCGCTCGCGCAGGCGATACTGGTGGCCGCCGGCCAAATGCCCCACTTCATGCGCCAGCACGCCGATAATTTCGTTCGGCGTTTCCGCATCGATCAGCGCGCCGCTATGGATAAAAATGCGCCGGCCGTCAACAAAAGCGTTAAAATTGTCATCATTGACAATAATAACGCGAATATCGGTGCGCTGCCCGGCGGCGCGCAAAATCGGCCGCGCATAATCGCTGATCAAAGCCTCTGTTTCGGCATCGCGGATAATGGGGAGGCTGCCCCCCTGCGCCTGAGCGCGGCCGGCGGCAAAGCTGAAAAACAGGGAAACAAGCAGAAATTGCAGGCTTAAACCCAGACAAAAGCCGCGCTTAAGCAGCTTTCCGAAGGCGGGGGGCGCTGTGACCATATTATACTCTTTTGCCTTTTTTTGAGCCGCATAAGCCGGCTTACAGCTGCGGCCGCGCCGATATTAAGGCAAAACCGCCGCAAAACAAAGAAATTATCAGCCGGCAGGCTGGTTTTTCCCGGCCGGATTGGTTATGCCGCTGTCACAGGGCAGCCGGCCGGGCAGCCTCTGCCTGATGAGAATTGTTTGTAACGCTGTTTGACCCGGGGCAAAAGGCCATGACTGGACAAAACGCCGCAACAGGGCAGGAAAAGACAGCGCTCAAGCCGGTTTTTGCCGTAGCGCCGATGCTGGACTGGACAGACCGCCATTGCCGCTATTTTCACCGTCAATTAAGCAAAAAAGCTCTGCTTTTCAGCGAAATGGTAGTGGCTGACGCGGTTCTTCACGGCCCGCGTGACCGGCTGCTGGCTTTTAACGCCATAGAGCGCCCGCTGGCCTTGCAGTTAGGCGGCGCCGAGCCGCAAAAACTGGCGGAAGCGGCGCGCATTGCCGCAGATTATGGCTATGATGAAATCAATCTGAATGTCGGCTGTCCGTCAGACCGGGTGCAGGCCGGCGCTTTCGGCGCCTGTTTAATGCTGGATCCGGCTGCCGCAGCGCGAGCGGTCGAGGCAATGAAAAAAGCGGTAAACCTGCCGGTAACAGTGAAATGCCGCCTTGGGGTAGATACGGCCGAATGTCTTGACTCGTTTGCCGCCTGTGTCTGGCCGGCCGGGGCTGACGGGTTTTGGGTGCATGCCCGCAAAGTCTGGCTGAACGGCTTGTCTCCCAAAGAAAATCGGGCAATCCCACCGCTGGATTATGAGCGCGTTTATCAGTTCAAGCGGCATTATGCCGATAAATTTGTCGGCATTAATGGCGGCATTGCGACAATAGCCGCGGCAAAAGCGCATTTACCGTTTGTCGACGGGGTTATGCTGGGGCGCGCTGTTTATCATAACCCGGCTTTGCTGGCGCAGGCCGACAGCCTGATGGACGGCGTGAGCGGGCAAGCCGCAGATTATGACGCTGTTATAGCTGCTATGGCCGCCTATTGCGCCGAGCATATAAAGGCCGGCGGCCGGCTGCACCAGATAACCCGCCACATGACCGGCCTTTTTCACGGTGTCAGGGGGGCGAAAGCCTGGCGGCAGATTTTGTCAGGCAAGGCCCATGATCCGCAGGCTGATGAGACAATTTTATATGAAGCTTTTGCCGGCATTGATACGGCCGCCGGGGCGGCTGAGGCGGAATGACGGCGCGGCCGGTGCGCGGGCAGGCAAAGAGGGGATAAGCGCCGCAGCAGAAAAATTGCCGCTAAAGCTTTTGCCTTTTGCCGGCGGCTGTTATATCACAGGGATATTGCGGCCTTGCGGCCCTTTGACCGGCCATAACAGGAGCGGATAAATTTATGAGCACAATCGGCCGCCCGTTTGATGATTTTCGCGCGCTTTTGCATAATATGCCGGAGGCTGATGCCGGCCAGATGGCGCGGGCGCGGGCGCGGCAGGCCCGGCTGGCCAAACCGCAGGGGGCGCTGGGGCGGCTGGAAGATATTGCCGTTTGGCTGTGCGGCTGGCGCGGCCGGGAAAAGCCGCTGATTTTGCGGCCTTTAGTAGCGGTTTTTGCCGGCAATCACGGCAGTATCCGGCATAATACCTCCCCTTGGCCGCCGGAAACAACCCGCCATATGGTCGATAATTTTGCCCGGGGCGGGGCGGCTGTTAACCAGATTTGCAGCATCAATGATCTGGGGCTGAAAGTGTATGATCTGGCTCTTGCCTACCCGACTGAAGATATCAGCTCAGATGCCGCTATGGACGAGCGCAGTTGCGCCGCTACCATGGCTTTCGGCATGGAGGCGGTTGCCGGCGGGGCCGATCTGCTCTGCCTTGGCGAGATGGGCAACGGCAACAGAACCGCCGCCGCCGCTATGGCCTGCCTGTTATTCGGCGGTGAGCCTGAGGCCTGGCTCAGCCCGGCGGCCGACAGGGACAGCAGCTTTTATGCCCGCGAGCTGGCGGTTGTGCGCCGGGCTGTCGCCCTGCATAAGCCTTATTGCGATGCGGCCGATTCGTTTGAAGTGCTGCGCCGCGCCGGCGGGCGGGAGCTGGCGGCGCTCTGCGGCGCCATTCTGGCGGCGCGCATGGAAAAAGTCCCGGTGATTCTGGACGGTTTTGCCGTCTGCGTGGCCGCCGCCGTTTTATACAAGGCCAATCCGCGGGCGCTGGATCATTGCCTGGCCGGCCATGTTTCGGCCGAGGCGGCGCATAAAACCTTACTGGAAAGGCTGGATAAAAAGCCGCTGCTGGATCTTGGCCTGTCCCTGGGTGAGGGCGCGGGCGCGGCGCTGGCGGCCAATATTGTTAAATCGGCGGCTTTGTGTCATGCGCAAATGGCCGGTTTTGCGCTGGCGGATTCGCCGCTTGAATAGGCCGGCCGGCCACATTAAGGCGGCCGCTGTGCCGCTTTTCCCCGCTTTGTCCCGGGTCTTCCTCCGGCTGCCTTTTGCTGCCGGCAGCGCGAGCCAGGGCGGCAGGGGCCTGGCTCAGGAGCGCGGGTGCTGTTTGCGCCAGTTTTTTGGCTTTTGGAAAGAGCCTTGCCATAGGCCGCGTCTGGCGCGGCGCGCTTGCTGCTCTTCATATTTGTAAGTAATATTATCGGCCCCCGGAGCGCTGTAAGACACAGCCCAGCCGGCCGCCACCATCAGGCGATTGAGATCCCGATCACCGGCAAAACAATGGCCAAGCAGCCGCCGGTATTTGTCTTTTTCCAGCCATTGGCAGCGCACCTGGCGCGCGGCAACAAGCTGCCGCAAATAGGCGGTTGCCATGCGCCCGCAGGCATAGCTCTGTGCCCCGGAAGAGCAATATTGCCCCAGTTCCGGCGCATCAAGGCCGACAAGCCGAATGCGCCGGCCGTGAATTTCAAGCGAATCGCCATCGGTAATTCTGGCATAGCCTGTCAGCGATTGGAGAGCCGCCGGCTCTGCCTGAAGGGCTGTATCCGCCGCTCTTTGCCGGCTTTTAAAAGCGAGGAAAAGCGCCGCCGCCAGCAGCAAAAGCACAATCACCCTGTCACCGGCGGTAAAGTTTTTGCTTTTATTTCCGGCTGTCATATCGGCCTTAAAAAGTAAATTTCACCCCGGCAGAAAAGCGCTGCGCTATTCCGTATGGCCGCGCTAACACATGATAGGCGCCGCTCAGCGCCATAGCGGCGCGCCGGTAATATGTAAATTCTATCCCGCCGGCAGCGGAAGAGCGGTGTATTTTCTCTCCTTTGCTGCGCCATGCGGAGGCTCCGGCCGAGCGGAATTGCGTATCCAGATCGATCGCTCTGTCCAGCAGATCATAATAGTAACAAGCGCTGGCGGTTACAGCCAGCCTGTCGGTTTTGTGCCACAACAGAGCGGCGCCGATTTTCGGGCGCAAAGCCTGTAAACCGGCGCTTTTGACACGCAGCGGCAGAATCCCGCCTTTTTCCTTGAAACCGTTCTGGCGCGTATAGGCATAATCAAGGCCGAATTGCGGCACAAATTGCAGATCCGGGCGCGGCAGGGGATAATAATATTTTAAAGCGGCGCCGGTCATAAAATTATGCTGGTTAATAAAGGCGCGGCTGGCGGCGGCAAAACTGTCATGCCGATCCTGCCTGAAGCGGCTGTAACCGTAAGTGAAATATATATCGCTTACGGGCTGCCCGCGGGCTTTCCCCGGCGGGGCATAAGCCAGGCTGCTGCCGATCAGCCAATGGCGCATAGCGGCGTGATCGCCGCCGCCATGCAGGCGGCCGGTGATAAAACTGCCGGCCGCGCCAAAGGCGAAAGAGCCGTAAGGCGCGGCCATGCCAAAATTAAAGCCGCCATAATCGGCGTTGAGGCGGGTGAAAGAAGAGTTTTGGGCGCGATAGTGCGCCTGCCCGCCGGTTGGTTTGAGCCAGATTGTTCGCCGGCTGGCGCTGTTTTTGGCGGTTGCAGGCCCGGCTTGCGCTGCCGCTTTGCTGTTTCCGGCTGCGCCGGGCGCCAGAAGACGGGTGACAGGGTGGCGGAAATCTTCGGCAAATTCTTCCGCTATGATCTGGCTGAGCGCCGGCAGGCGCGTGGCCTGATAAGGGCTTAATCGGCGCAGGCGCTGCCTGATGAGCTTTTCTTCTCCGCTATTGCTGTTGTAAAGCGCGCTATAAAGCTGCTCCAGTTGATGATAGCCGGCTGTTTGGCTGCCGGTATCAGCCGATAGCAAAATGTGCTCCACGGCTTTGGCGGCGCGGCGATTATTGCCGCGCCCAATATCGGAAACCCGTAAAGCGCTATGGCCGCCCGTCCGGCTATTGCTGCTTTTCGGCTCCAGCCGCAACTGATAATGCCGCCCGTCATCGCCAGGGCGGATAGCATAGCTATAAAACAGCTTTTCCTGCGGCGCCGCCTGAATCAAGGTAAAGCGGCCGTTAATCGGCGTTTCGCGGCTTTCCAGAAAATTCAGGGAAAGAGCGGCATTAGTGGTAAGCCGATAACTGTTGAGCACTTTTATCTCTGCTATATCCAGCCGCGCCTGCGGCATAATATGCAGCGAGCCGAAGCTGATCAGGCCGGCGGCGTATTGGCGGGCTATATCGGCGGTGATAACCGGGCGCAGCACACTGCCCTTGCCAAATACGGCGCGGCTGTCATCATCGCCGTAAACAGCATAAGCGCGCTCATGCCCGCTTTGTGTGCCGGCGGTTCCGGCCATTTCTATTATGCCGCTGTCAAACAGAAAGACGCCGGCAGTCCGGCTGCCGTCTTCCCGCCGGCCGGAGGTGATATGGATCGCCCTGGCGCGGCCGCTGCTGCGCAGCAAAAGCCGGCCGCCGCTCATATGCAGCCGGGCGGCGGTAAGCCCGGCGCTGTTATCTGCGGCTGTTATAGCCAGCAGGCCGCCTTGCTGGCGAAATTCCGTATCGGCGTCATCAAGCAGCACGCCATGCGCCTGCCCGCTTGTGTATATATGCCAGCTCCCGCCGCTGATAGCGGCCGATTGATTGCTCTTGAGGCCGACACTGTCATCTGCGGCGGTAACAGCTATAAGGCCGCCGCTCTGCTGGAACAGAATCTCAGCGCCGTTATGGCGGCCGGTTAGAAGGTCGCTATAAAGCAGCTGGAGGCCCGCGGCTTTATCCTGTGTGCTGACGGCAAGCCCGCCGCCCCGCATAGTATAGAAATTGCCGCCATTGACAGCAATGGCATTATCGCGCGCCCGAACAGAAACCAGGCCGCCGGTCTGGACAAAAGCCGTTCTTGCCCCCGCTTCTGCGGCAAAGCTGAGCGCCAGAGGCGGAAAAGCAGGGAAAAGCGGCGCTTCCGGGTCTGGCTTTGTTGCTGTGGCCGGCGCCGCTGCGGCAATAATATTCAGCCGGCCATTGCCGATATGCAGGCTGTCTTCCACCAGCAGCAGCGGCAGAACAGGCGAGCTGTTCCGCCGGCTGTCAATAGTCAGGACGGCATTGGCTGTTTTCAGGCCCAGCGTATCCAGAAAGACAAAATCCGCCAGTTGATAATTTTGCCCCTGTTCCGGCTCAGCGGCGGATCCAAGCCAGTTTATGCCGTCCTTCGGCTGTAGATAATCGGCAATATTGTCATCACTTAAAACAATAGAATCAGCCTGCGCCGGCGCCGCAACAGCAAAGCCCGGATTGCCGCAATAAAGGCCGAGATTGGCCGCGGCCGATAAGGCCAGGCCGAAATATTTTGCCGGGCCGGCAAAATTGCTGCGCGCTATGCCCTTTCTCTTAACAACAGTTTGCACGCACTTTGTTCCTCGCACGTCACGCTGATAATATGTTTTTATTTAATTTATGCTATATAATAGTATTAGTTTATTTTATGAATTCCTTTATAAGCATATTGATAAATATGAAATCAATGCTTTTTTTGAAATAAGCGCTTTAGCGTTAACAGTTTCTATATCATGGCCTTATAATGCCGGATAAGGGCAATAGAATCACAGTATATAAAGAGATTTTCGGCTTATGCGGCGATTGCAAAAAATAGATATTGCGCGGGGTGTCGCGCTTGTCGGTATGGCGCTTTACCATTTTAGCTGGGATCTGGCGTTTTTTGGCTATATTGCCGATTATGAGCCGCAAAACGGTGTTTTGCTGGTTCTGGCGCGCTGCGTTGCCGCGGCTTTTTTGTTTCTGGCCGGGTTCAGCCTGTTTCTGGCGCAAGGCGGCGCTTTTCACAGCGCGGCCTTTATCCGCCGTTTTATTGTTATTGCCGCCTGTGCGGCTGCGGTATCGGCCGCCAGCCGGCTGTTTATGCCGCAGGATTTTATCTATTTCGGCATTTTGCACGCTTTGGCCTGTGCGGCTTTGGCCGGCCTGCTGTTTTTGCACACGCCGCTTTGGCTGAACGGCGCGGTTATCGCCTTATGCTTTTATCTGCCTCAGGCCGGGTTTGATCTGCCTTATCCGGCTTTATGGTGGCTGGGCTTAAGCCGCGATGCGGCGCCGTCTTTTGATTATGTTCCCTTTTTCCCATGGTTTGCCTGGGCGCTGGCCGGGCAAAGCCTGGCCGGCCTGATGGCGCGCCGGGGGCTGCTTCCGGTTTTGCAAAACGGCATCAAGCCACTGTTTTTGAGCCGTTTTTTGCAGTTTCTGGGGCGGCACAGCCTTATTTTTTATCTGCTGCACCAGCCGATACTGCTTGCCGGCCTTTATGTTTTTGCGGCTTTTGTGCCTCCCTGTGATGCTTTTGAACGGGCTTCCTGGCAGCAGGATTGTGTCGCGAGCTGCCGGCTGGACAATCCGGCCGCGGCCTGCCGCGATTTTTGCGCCTGCGCGCTCGGCAAAATGGCCGAAAATTCTCCTCCCGGCGCATTCAGGGCGGAAAGCCCGGCGGCTGATGATGAGGCTGCGCTTGCTATTGCCCGCCAATGCGCGGCGCGTTTTCTTGCCGCGCCGCCGGGTGCAGCGCAATCCGAAATACGGCCCTGAACAGCGCTGCTTTGGCCGCCAAACGGCTGCGCCGGCAAGGCGGCAGCGGCAGGATATGCCTTGACTTTCCTGCCCCGGCAGTATCTTAATGCGGATATATGTTTCGATCCGGGCCGCAATTAGGGCATATTATAAGCAATTTATAAGCAATCTGGGTGAAAAATGGATATTTCATGGGCAGGCATAGCCGCAGCAGGGGCTTTATCCTTTCTTTCCCCTTGTGTTTTGCCGCTGGTTGTGCCGTATTTATGTTATATGGCCGGTGTCTCGGTAGAAGATTTGCGAGCAGAAAGCGCTAATGGCCGGCGGGCTGCCGGCAGCGCTGCGGTGGCAATGGCCGTGCGCTGCCGTGTGGCTCTTTCCGCCATTGCTTTTATCCTGGGTTTTAGCGCGGTTTTTGTGGCGCTTGGCGCCAGCGCCAGCGCTATCGGCGCGTTTTTATTGCGCTATCAGGCGGAAATTGCTGTTATCGCCGCGCTTCTCATTATTATTATGGGGCTTAATTTTTTGGGCCTGTTTCGTATCGGCCTGTTGGCGCGTGAGGCGCGCTTCCAAACCCGTCAGCGCCCGGCCGGGCTTGGCGGCGCCTTTATTATGGGGCTGGCTTTTGCCTTTGGCTGGACACCCTGTATCGGCCCGATTCTGGCGCCGATTCTCACTTTGGCCGGCTCGCGCGCCACTATGGGGGAGGGCGCGGCGCTGCTGCTGGTCTATTCTCTCGGGCTGGGGCTGCCGTTTTTGCTGGCGGCGCTGTTTTCAAGCCTGTTTCTGCGTTTTTTCATGCGCTTTCGCCGCTATCTCGGCCTGGTGGAAAAACTTATCGGCCTGTTGCTGGTAATAACCGGTTTACTGTTTCTGGGCGGTTTTATGCAGCGTATTTCCTATTGGTTTTTGGAAACTTTCCCGGCTCTCGGCAATCTGGGCTAAAAACCGGGCGGCACGCCCCGGCCTGAGGCAAAATGAGGTAACTATTTATGGCAAGGCGCTGTTTATCGATAATTCTGGCTGCCGGTGAGGGGACGCGCATGCGCAGCGCCCTGCCTAAAATTTTGCACAAAATCGGCGGGCTGCCGCTGGTTGGGCATGTTTTGGGCGCTATGCCGGCGGCGGCAGGCGATGCTATAGCGCTGATTGTGGCGCCGGAGGCTGAGGCTGTGCGGATCGAGGCGCAAAAACTGGCGCCAAAGGCGCGTTTTTTCACCCAGCGGCAGCGTCTGGGCACGGCGCATGCGGTGCTGGCGGCCGAAAAACTGCTGGGCGAATCTTATGATGATGTCGTAATTGCCTATGGCGATACGCCGTTATTGCGCCCGCAGCATATTGAAAAAGCGCGGCATAAGCTGGCCAAAGGGGCCGATATTGTGGTCAGCGGCTTTTATACCGACAAGCCGCAAGGTTATGGCCGGCTGGTGGAAGCGGGGGGCAGGCTGGTTAAAATTGTTGAAGAAAAAGAGGCTAGCGCTCAGGAAAAAAAGATAAAATTGTGCAATGGCGGCTTTATGGCGGTAAAAGGCGCGCTGATTGCGGCGCTGTTGCGGGCGGTGGGGAAGGATAACAGCAAAGGCGAATATTATTTGACCGATATAATAGCGCCGGCTGTGGCGCGCGGGCTTGATGTTGAGGTGCTGGAACTGGCGGCTGAGGATATTGTCGGCGTCAATAACCAGGCCGGGCTGGCGGCGGCTGAAGCCTTGTGGCAGCAGCGCAAAAGGCAGGAAATTATGGCCGGCGGCGTTAGCCTGCAGGCGCCGGAAACGGTTTATTTTGCTTATGATACCGATATTGCCGCCAATGTGTTTATCGAGCCTTATGTGTTTTTCGGCCCCGGCGTCCGCATTGCCGCGGGGGCGCATATTCGCGCTTTCAGCCATATTGAGGGAGCGATAATCGGCAAAGGCGCGCGTATCGGCCCTTATGCGCGGCTGCGGCCGGGCAGCCGGCTGGCCGATAATGTGGCTATCGGCAATTTTTGTGAAATCAAACAGGCCGATATTGCCGAAGGCGTGAAAATAAACCACCTGAGCTATATGGGTGATGTGGCGATCGGCGCCGGCAGCAATATTGGCGCCGGCACTATCAGTTGCAATTATGACGGCTATAATAAAGAAAAGCTGACAATCGGCGCCGGAGCTTTTATCGGCTCCAATAGCGCGCTGGTGGCTCCGCTTGCTATTGGCAGGGGCGCTTATATTGCCTCCGGCAGTGTGATTACCCGCAATGTTGATGATGAGGCGCTGGCTTTTGGCCGCGCCCGTCAGGTAACCAAGCCGGAAGGCGGCAAAAGGCTGCGAGCGCTGTTTGCGCTTAAAAAACAGCGTAAAAGCCGTTAAAATCCGGCGAATTTGTGCTATGAGAATATGCCGGGAGCAGGCTTTGGGGTTTGTTTGCGGCCATAATCGGGCGGCTGAGGGCGGCAAGGGAGTTTTATATGTGCGGGATTATCGGCATTTTGGGCAAAAGGCCTGTTGCGCCGCTGCTGGTGGACGGCCTGAAAAGGCTGGAATATCGCGGCTATGATTCTGCCGGTATTGCCACTCTGGAAAAGGGCCGGCTGGCGCGGCTGCGCGCCGGCGGCAAGCTGGCGCAACTGGAAGAAAAGCTGCGCCGGCACCCGCTGCGCGGGCATAGCGGCATCGGCCATACCCGCTGGGCTACCCATGGCGCGCCGGCAGAGCGCAATGCTCACCCGCATATGACGGAAAAACTGGCCGTTGTGCATAACGGCATTATCGAGAATTTTGCCGAATTGCGGCAGGAACTGGAGGCCAAAGCCTATTCTTTCAGCAGCGATACGGATACGGAAGTTATTGCGCATCTGGTAACCGATATCATGAAAGGCGGCCTTGAGCCGGCTGCGGCGGTGCAGCAGGCGCTGGGGCGGCTGCGCGGCGCTTTTGCGCTGGCTTTTCTTTTTGCCGGCGAGGAAGATTTGCTGATTGCCGCCCGCAACGGCCCGCCGCTGGCGCTTGGCCGCGGCAAGGGCGAGGTTTATGTCGGCTCTGACGCTATTGCGCTGGCGCCGTTTACCAACCGCATAACCTATATGGAAGATGGCGATTATGCCGTTTTAAGCCGCCGCAGCCTGACCGTATATAACGCCGCCGGCAAGGAAACGGCGCGGGCGGAGACACTGTCTTCCGGCAGCAGTTTTCTGGTTTCCAAGGGCAATCATCGCCATTTTATGCAAAAGGAAATGTTTGAGCAGCCGGAAATTGTGGCGCGCAGCCTGGCGCATTACCTTGATCTGGGCAATAAAACCATCAAACAGGGGGGGATAGACTGGCAGCAGGTGGAGCGCCTGTCCTGCACCGCCTGCGGCACGGCCTATTATGCTACTCTGGTGGGGAAATACTGGTTCGAAAATCTGGCGCGGCTGCCGGTGGAAAATGATTTTGCCTCAGAATTCCGCTATCGCGAGCCGCCGCTGCCGGCCGGCACTCTGGCCTTTTTTGTCTCGCAATCGGGCGAGACAGCCGATACTCTGGCCTCTCTGCGCTATTGCCGGGCGCAAGGGGTAAAAACAGCGGCTCTGGTTAATGTGGCGGAATCTACCATGGCGCGCGAGGCGGATATATTTTTGCCCAGCCTGGCGGGGACAGAAGTGGGCGTAGCCTCAACCAAGGCTTTTACCGCGCAATTAACGGCGCTGGCGGCGCTGGCGGTAGAGGCCGGCCGGCAGCGCGGCATGCTGGATAAACAGCAGGAGACCGGCCTTGTCACTGCTCTGGCGGAGCTGCCGCGTTATCTGAATGCGGCTTTAAAACTGGAAAAGCAGATTGAAGCGCTGTGTCATGATATAATGGCGGCCGAGCATGTGCTTTATCTGGGGCGCGGCACGGCTTATCCGCTGGCTTTGGAAGGGGCGCTGAAATTAAAGGAATTATCCTATATTCATGCCGAGGCCTATGCCGCCGGTGAGTTAAAGCACGGGCCGATTGCGCTGGTTGATGAAACCATGCCGGTTATTGTGATCGCGCCGCATGATCGCTGGTTTGAAAAAACGCTTTCCAATATGCAGGAAGTAGCGGCGCGCGGCGCGCGGCTGATCCTGATTACCGACAAAAAAGGCGCGGCCGCCTGTAGTTTGAAAACTCAGGCCACGGTGATTTTGCCCGATATGCCGGATAGTATTGCACCGATCGTTTATGCCGTGCCGGTGCAGTTAATGGCCTATCACACCGCTTTGCTGCTGGGCACAGATGTAGACCAGCCGCGCAATCTGGCCAAATCGGTCACGGTGGAATAAGCCGTAATCTGCGCTTCTGCCGCAACTAGGCGCGCGCCCGGCGGGGCAGCATAAGCTGCAGGCAGCAGAGCCGGGGGCTGTTTCCTGCCTTCTGCTTGTTACAGGCGGGCCGGCCAAAGGCGCTGTTTCGCCGCCGGCGGCAGAGGCTTCAGGCGCGGCGGCCGGGCAGCTTTGCCGGGCCGGCGGGAATAATAACGCCGATAATCGGCCCCATGGGGTAAAACCAGTCGGCGCGGCGCAGCTCCGGCGCATAAAGGCTGGAAATGGAGCCGTCGAGAAACAGGGCATTGGGCGTATGCAGCCCATCGCGAAACAGGCGGGCAAATGTGTCAAAATTAACCTTGCCCTCTGAAATGGCAAATAAAACCTCACCTTGCGCGGTAACGCCAACGCCGTTGCGATATTCCTTATAAGAAGAATTGGCGATAAAGCGGGGGTGCAGCCGGTTATCGCGCACCAGCAGCGGGCCGGATTGCGTGGCGAGATCGGCCTTGATGCCGGCTTTGATAAAAGCTTCTGTTTCCATCACCCCGGCTTTCGCTCCGGCCAGATAAAAAATGCCGTTCGGCTTTAGAAAAAAATTGCCTTTGCCATTATGCCGGGCCGGCGGATAAAGCTGCCGGCCGTTTTCAATATACAGGCCGACCGGGCGGTAATCTTTATGATACATGCCGGCATTCATTAAAAAGAGCGGCTTTTGCCCCTTCTCTGCCAGCGCGGCGCGGATATTGCGGAAATATTTATAAGGCTGCCCGGCTTTGTCCGCCAGAAACAGCCGGACAGTATCCTGCGCCGGGTCGGCGCGGCAGACAATAAAAGCCTGACCGGCAAAATTGAGCCGGCGGCAGCCGGCCTCTTGCCGCAACGGCGCTGCCGGCGCTTTATCGGCGCTGGCGGCTTTTTCAACCCCGGCTGCCAAAGCGCTGCTGCGGCCGCTTTTTAACCCGGGCAAAGCCGCCAGAAAACACAGACAAACCCCCGCCAGCAGCGAGAAATGATAACGGATTCGACCTATCATATTTTTCACCATGGCAGGCAGGCTCGTAAAAATTATTCCGGCGGCGGCGCGGCCTTTAGCCGGATTGCAGCAGGCGCAAGGCCTTATCCTGCCGGAACAGATAGAGCAGCAGGCGCAAGGCCTCTCCTTGTTCTCCGGCCCATAAAGCTTCATCTTGCACCAGCAAACGGGCATGTTTGGCCGCCATTTCCATTATATCGCGGTGCCGGCTGCTGTCGGCAAAACGGAAATCCGGCAGGCCGGACTGGCGCAGGCCCAAAATATCACCTTCGCCGCGCAGGCGCAAATCTTCTTCCGCCAGGCGGAAGCCGTCTTCTGTCTCGCGCATAATGCTGAGCCGTGAGCGAGCATTGGCGGAAAGCGGCTCTTTATAGAGCAAAGTGCAGGAAGAGGCTTTGTCACCGCGGCCGACCCGGCCGCGCAACTGGTGTAATTGCGCCAGGCCGAACCGTTCGGCATGCTCAATAATCATAATGGAAGCATCGCTTATATCGACGCCGACTTCCACTACCGTAGTCGCCACCAGCAGCCGGATAGCGCCGCTTTTAAACGCCGCCATTGCAGCGTCTTTTTCCGCCGCCGGCATTTTGCCGTGCACCAGGCCGACAACCGCGCCAAATTGCGCCCGCAAAGCGGCAAAACGCTCTTGCGCCGCCGTTAAATCGCTCTTTTCCGATTCCTCCACCAGCGGGCAGATCCAGTAAATTTTATCGCCGCGGGCCAAAGCGCGGCGCACCGCCGCCAGCAGCGCGGCCATTTTGGCGCTGGATAGCATTGCCGTTGCTATCGGCTGCCGCCCTTGCGGTTTTTCCCGCAGGGTGGAAATATCCATATCGCCATAAGCGGTTAAAACCAGACTGCGGGGAATGGGGGTGGCCGTCATCACCAGAATATTCACCCCTTTGCCTTTGGCCAGCAGTTGCAGCCTTTGCTCCACGCCAAAGCGGTGCTGCTCATCAATAACCGCCAGTGCCAGATTGTGATAGGCTATATCCGGCTGGAACAAAGCATGGGTGCCGATAATAAATTGCGCTTCCCCCTGCGCTATATGCTGGAGCAGCGCCGCGCGCCTGGCTCCTTTTTCCCGCCCGGTCAGCAGCACAGCGCGCAAACCGGCCTGCTCGGCCAAAGGGGCGAGCGCGGCATAATGCTGGCGGGCCAGAATTTCTGTCGGCGCCATTAACGCCGCCTGCGCCCCGGATTCTGCCGCCTGCGCCATGGCCAGCAGCGCTACTGCCGTTTTGCCCGAGCCGACATCACCCTGCAACAGCCGCAGCATGCGCCGGCTATCGGCCAGATCGGCGGCAATTTCGGCCAGGCTTTGCTCTTGCCCGGCCGTCAGTTGAAACGGCAAGGCCCGGCGCAATTTTTGCGTATAACTGTTGTTAAGCGGCAGGATCGCCCCCGGACTGCGGCGGTTTTGCCGCCTTGTCAGGCGCAGGGCGATCTGCCCGGCCAGCAATTCATCATAAGCCAGCCGGCGGCGCGCCGGGCCGGCCGGCGCAATATCCTCCGGCTGCTGCGGCCGGTGCAGCAGCCGCAGCGCTTCACTATAAGAGGGGAATTTTTCTTGTTTGAGCACGGCTTTATCCAGCCATTCCGGCAGATCGGGCAGGCGTTCCAGCGCTTGTGCCACGGCTTTGCCCAGCAGCCGCCCGCCTAGCCCGGCGGTGAGCGGGTAAACCGGCTCTAGCGGCGGGATAAGCGAGCGCTCATCGAGTTTAACATTATAATCGGGGTGAATCATGGCCGGCACGCCGTTAAAATATTCAATCTTGCCGGAAACAAGGCGTTGTTCACCGGTGGGGAACTGCTTTTGCAGCCAGTCGCCGCGCGCCTGAAAAAAGACCAGCTCCATAGCGCCGCCGGCGTCAGAGGCCGTAATTTTATAAGGGCTGTTGCGGCGCTGCGGCGGCCGGTGACGGCCGATAGTGATAGCCAGTGTGGCGATTTTTTGCGCCGGCAGGCTGGCGACCGTATAAACAGCGCGCCGATCAATCACCGCATAAGGGGGGAAATGCAGCAGATCAATCAGGCGCGGCAAGGGCGCGTTTAAAGGAGAATCGGCGGCGGCAGCGCTGCCGCCTAACAGGGCGGCAAGCCGCGCCCGCGTTTTGTCGCCAATGCCGGTCAGGGTGGAAAGCGAGGCAAAAAGAGGCTGTAGCAGAACAGGGCGCATGGGGCTGTTTCATCTTCAGATTTTTTGTGGCATAAAGAGCGGGATTATCGCAAGGCGGCCGCCGGAGGAGATAAACAGGCAAGGCTGTTATATAATAGCCGGGCGGCTGAGGCAAGCGGGAAGGGACGGCAAGGCCATGCACAGGCAGAAAGACAAAAACGAGCAGGCTGATGAAGCGAATATGCGGCGGTGCCAGCGGCTGTGTTTTCGCGCCTGGCATAGGGGCATACGCGAAATCGATTTGCTGCTGGGGCGCTATGCCGACCGGCATATAAACACGCTGACAGAAGAGCAATTACAGGCGCTGGAGCATATTATGGCTTATGAAGACAGTGATTTGCTGGCTTTTTTTACCGGCGAGATTGCAATCCCCGCTGAGATGGATCATAAGCTTTTTCACGCTATTGCGGCCTTTCAGCGCGCGCCGGGCGGCGCGTGACAAGCGGCCCACAGCAGCAATCGGAGATAAACAAGGCTTGATTTATGGCAATTTCGGCAGCATTGGGGCTTGAACAACAATCGGCGCTGCATAGTATTATTGACGAAGTGGCCGGCGGCGCCCTGCCTTTTGTGCTGGACGCCATAGCCGCTGAGACAGCCGCCGCTGCGCCGCTTTTATATATTGCCCATGACGGCTCAAGCCTGCCCGATCTGGCGCAAATGCTGCGTTTTATCCGCCCCGAGCGGCCGGTAATAGAGTTCCCCGCCTGGGATTGCCTGCCTTATGAC
>Ga0157357_1000284_pt1 | contig 21292 bp, 19 predicted proteins | sample AttcapACBM1_FD_111485 | JGI IMG/M metagenome (GOLD analysis project Ga0157357, IMG submission 111485) | Fungus gardens microbial communities from leaf cutter ant in Botucatu, State of Sao Paulo, Brazil - Atta capiguara ACBM1 | ecosystem: Host-associated > Fungi > Mycelium > Unclassified ... | reverse complement strand
TCTAGTATATATAGTGTAGCTAGATACCTGTATCTGTACGCTTTACCACTTGCTATATATCCCTTAACTCTTCTCAAGTCTTTGCCTTAGTTGCAACCTGAGCTCTAGCTTAAGGTCGTTACACTCTATTGACAGTCAATATCTCCATTAATGAGGAGTTCATTCTAACTAAGTAACATACCATTATTAAGAATAGTATAGAAGAAGACAAGTTCACTACAGAGTTTAAGGAGGCTATCAAAAATCTTGATACTGAATATATCAACAATAAAAAAACACTTAAAATGATAGTTCAAGAAGTCACAAATAAGGCAGATAATATCCAGTACAAGCATTCTAAATATGTCAATATTACAAAATAGTCTAAAGAGTGGTGGAACAATAAGTGCCAATCAAAACTAAGGAAGTACAGAGCTTCAAGACAATTGAAGGACTGGAAAGCATTCAGGAGTACTGTAAAAAAGATGAATCATCTGTTTTTCAATAACAAGATTCAATAAATAGCCTCAAAAAATCAAAGACTATAGGAACTCATGAATTGGGTCAAGAAATGTCAACTCCCAGCCATTGAAGTAATTTAATATAATAATCAACCATGTACAGAACTTGAAGATCTTTGGCAAGCTCTCCATTAATTTTTTAATTCAGCACAAAATTGTCAGATCAATTATGATATTTTGAATAAAATTCCAACTAAGACTGCCATAGAGTGGCCTTCTTTTTCAAATGAAGAACTCAAAGAGGCTATAGTCAAATACAACAATTCATTAACACTGGGTCTAGACAAGATGTCATGGAAACATCTTAAAGTGATTGTCAAAGATGATAGATGCTTAAATAAAATCATTAACATTGCTAATACATGTATTAATTTAGGACATTGGCCATTACACTTCAAAGTATCATCATTTATCATAACTCCTAAGCCTAACAAGGCTTCATACAATTCTCCCAATATGTTTCAACCTATTTCTTTGTTGAATATGCTTGGAAAACTCATTGAAAAAGTCATTGGAGAAATATTACAATTTCAATTCATTTCAAATAACTTCATTCACCCTAATCAATTGGGGGGATTGAAACAACAGTCAACTACCAATGCAGGTATTTTCCAAACTCATCTTATTCATTCAGAATGGGTTAAAGATCTTCAAACAAGTACACTTGTATTTGACATTGCTCAATTTTTCTTGTTTCTCAATCATCATCATCTTTCTATGATTCTTGACAAGGTTGATTTTGATTTTAGAATTTCTTCGTTAACATTGGAGTTGGACAAGGATCAGCTTTATCTCCAGTTTTATTAGCCTTATATCTCACTCCTATTTTCCATATTTTTGAAAAGAATCTTTGGAAATATCTAATGCTCATCTGTTTTTCATTTCTCTAGATCACATAGTCTCTTGAATCCACCTCTATTGGACCTCAGTCTAATTAGAGGACCTATTCCTTAGCCTAAAAATACTTGGCAATATCTCAGTTTTATTTTTGACTGGAAGCTTTCATTTTGACAACACATCACATTTTACTCAAATGAAGCTATGTGTTATAATACAGTAAAAGGTAAAGCGGTAATATTCTTTATATATTCTTCAGGATTTTATATTGGATTTTACTTTGGATTTACTTTTCTTTTATTATATTGATGATGACAATAAAGAGGCATATGATACTGCAGTCGTATGACATGTTATATGATGTGATGTTATAAAGGCCTAGAATGGACTAGAGCAGGCTGGAGTGGTCTAAATGAATGATGTCAAGGAGTATGTTAACTGATGGCTACCTCATGATGTATACATAGTGCACTCATGGACAATGTATGGACATTAGGGTAGGGTAATTATTAAGTAGCATGGACCATGTGTAATTTATATAAATAGGATAGCAATTTAGCAGAGACTCCTTGTTGAGATCCCTACATCGATAGCCTACTAAGAGCTTTGCTGCTTTGTATAATTATTGGACTTTGTGTCTAATGGTTGTCACAATACTATGTCAACTCTCAGAAGCACAAAAATGCTTGGTATTTCTGTATGTAGTCTACTCTCTCATCAAAAATGTCTTTTATATCAAATATATATACTACCTATTGTGTTATATGGTTTTTCTTTGTAGTATTATAACAAAGCACCACTTTTGTATTCTTTTAAGGTGCTCAATAAAATGCAGAGAAGAGCAGCACTATGGATACTAGGTACTTTTTGCACATCCCCACTATAGAAATCAAAGCAATAGCTGGTTTAATTCTTATTCAACTCCATATTCAAAAACTAAGTGAACACAACCAACTTAGGACCTCCTCTATCTCTAATAACCACACAATCAAGTCTTTTCTCAAAATCAGACATGTGGAAAACTCTACTCCTCATCATCTTTCATTGGAATATATGACTTCTAAACAAAGACTAAAAATTTCTCTCCATGATCTAGGCTAATTGATATTTTTCCTAGTTGTTTTTTGTTTTTACATGCAAACCATGAAAGTAAAGATAGCAAGACTGCTCACATTCAAAAACTTGATGAATACATTATTCATGTGTCCACTAACCTAAAAACTCTCATCATTATCTTGGATGCTAGTGTCAAGAACACAAGAAGTGGACTTAACCTTTCTTATTTTCTTTTCTCATTTTTATTTTCTTTTCAATTTACCTTTCATTTCTCTATTTTTAGAACTTAGGGTTAGGGTTAGTGATGACATCATGCTGTCACACAGCAGGTCACATCAGATAACATGGTCACAAGTCACATGACACATGGAAGGACATAGAACATTCTGGAAAAGATGATGTCATACAACATGTAGTACACATGTTGACCTTAAAGCATACATATGGTCATTTAGGGTAGGCTAGAAATAACTTGCATGGACCATTAGGTATTAGTATATAAGGTAGACAATCTTGTACAGAATTTTCTATTGAGTTCTCTTGTGTTAACCCAATACAAGGTTCTTTTACTTGAACAACTCTAAGGTCTTGTGATCATAACAGCTAGCATTAAAAACAATGTCTCTACTTCCATCACACATATTAATTTGTTCTTAAATCCTATCAAGAAAATGATTCATCATGCTGTCAATGTTACATCTATGGAAGCTGAACTGTTTACTATTAGATGTGGTATCAATCAGGCAGTTCAAATCCCAGGAGTATCTTGCATCATTGTTATTCATGTGGTATATCATATCTTTGATTCTTTGACCCCTCCATACCAACTTCAGACAATTGCTATATCAAAAGAGCTGAGGGAATTCTTTAATAAAGATCTCTCCAATTCCATTGACTTCTGGGATTGTCCAAGCAATAGAAAATGGCCACTACATTCTTTAGTTAATAAAGAAACTAAAGAGTTCAATCTTACTCCACTTTTCCCTTGCAAATCTTCTTGGGATTTCAATAGGAAGAGTGAATGTGATGATTTACTCAAACAGTGGAAAATGTTTTTTCAAGCATCAGACAACAAAAGTAGACATTTCCTCGATCTCCTTGATAATGATCTTCGCCCTATAGAACCTTCTTATGCAAAAGGAGGTTCTTGGATCAAGTATTTTGGTCACTCGAATTCCTTATGCCCTAGAGCCACCTGCACTATGCCCCGATAGGGGAATATCACCTTTGCTTCTTCCCTAGTGAAGACTTCAGTTGTCCATGTGGTAATTACCCTATAGAGACAAGGCATCATATCCTCCATGAGTGTAGGAGGTTTAACAATTATTGGAATCCGAGATGCGACACCATCAGTCATTTTACGTTGTTCCTCGAGTTCAACAAGAATGCTTTCTCATTCGGAGAGAGTATTACTTAGTATAGCAGTCAGTAGCTTTTTCTTTTTCTTTTTCTCTTATCTTTCTTTTGCTTTTCTTTTCTATTACCTGTTGTTTGCTCCTATGTAATGTAGTTACGATGTAACTACCACGGCCTGCCTACGTGCTCCGTGTAATAAATCGTTGATTTAAAAAAAATAGACTTGTATAAAATGTTACATGTCACACTACATTAATGTAACATGTAGGATATATGTTATAATACAAACTGCTCTGTAATAGTATATTGCTTCTCGTTGCCGGGGAAGCTGGGAAGACTGACTTAAGCGGACGTGAACAAAATAAATGACCATCTCCCACACGTTATTTTGATATGCTTATGTCTATATGGCCATCGGTTCAGATCCAAGCTCTAGCAACGGCCTTCTCTATTACTAGAGGGAATGACTCAGCGGATCAGGCTCTTTCTGACGCGAAAGGTGAAATCTAGAAATCTAGTTATACCCCCGGGCTCGAATCATATGTTGCACTAAGCAGCTGACCTATCCAAACCCCTTGTGAGAAGGTTCGGCGCTTCTGTGGAAAGCTATTAATGGTCACAGCGATTACGTCCGCAGGGACCGTCGCATCTGGATGAAAGGCAAGTGCAGCCAGAATCATTTGACATTTCAATCACATCATACACGAACTGGTATGATTTCCTAGCACAGTTTGCACATAATTTAACACGGTCTCGTCGTCTCTGAGTGAACAGATGAACAAAATGTCGCTAACATGTGATCGACTAATTTTTTTAAGAGTGGATCGAGGGATCCTGCAGGGTTTCAGCGAGCTCCGCTTCCTGAGTCACTCAGTTGGCTTTCTAAGATGGCTTTCTTTCAGACCTAAATTCTCATGTTGTCTGATACTGTGATTTATGTTCTGCAGACCTTGTATGTGTGTCAATCAGACTACCCAAAACATTGGCGGTGGGTACTTATAAGTTTCATCATTAATATCATGTTCAGTCACTTCCGGACGACCGGAAACGGTTTTAGTCTTCTTGAAAGACGCATCTGTATAGTGAGCCTTCAGCATGGTAAATGTATGAACAACTAGGAGGTGTCAAGCTCTTTAAAGCATGGGCTGCAGGAGATTTCGTCACACATACTACCAAAGCGCGTGACACCCTATGTTAGATTGCAAGGGAATTTGCAAGGGAATTTGGGCCAGGACCATTTATGGATCTGGCCTTTGGTCCTGGTGTCCTTATCATTCACATAGCCTGCAGGTCCTATTCCCAGCTCATCCGATTATCCTTGACCGCACGTTTTAGTCGTGATTTCGACAGAGTCCCCATGGTATGTTGTACTTTCTCCTGTTCACATTTGACCCTTGCATCGCCGTCTGTGGCTTTCCAATATCTAGCTGTTACAGCATTTCTTTTCATCGCATAATCCGCTCAAATGCGCTGGCTTATTGTGATACCTGCAGCCAACTCAAGTCAGCCGACCGCCCTCTGTTGACCCGCTTAGATCGTCTAGAACAAGCACGGACAGGTACCCATCTCCGGCTCATCATGACCCACTACATGACCCATCTTGCGACTCTCGAACTAAGTATAATCCCCACCACCGCGAGGCTCTGAGGCTTGCTCTGGGAAGCATATTGACGCCCGTAAGTATTTTCTCAAACCAAGGAATCTGCTTATCGTCGAATAGAAACGCCCTTTCATACCCGGTTCACGCTCCTCTTCGGGCACCACCACCCCTGCATATTCATTTTCCGGCTCCTCTGGAACATACACTCCAGCAACACCGTCAGTCATGACCCATACTCTCTCATTCGATGCTAGCAATTCTCAGGAGCATCCCTGGGCAAGGCATCTACCCCATCCCCATCATCATCCCTCGCACCCCCCGTCTAAGTTAGTTCGTGTGGTCAGTCCTAGTGTTAATGTTGGTGCAGACTAGCCTAACAAATTTTGCAACAGGAATTACAAGTTGATGCACCAAGCACAGACGGATCGTCCTCGGCACCAACGTCAACGTCATCTCCTCAGCGCCATTCTCCTCCTCCTATTCCTCCTCAGCTGTTCCGTAGTTTATCCCGTAGCCCCTCTAACGCCCCTTCTCCCCGCACGAGTCCCCGGCTACACCCTACTATTGCTCCACCAGCATATCCGTCACCAATGATAACGGACACTGGAGAATATAGGTTGCCTTCTCCGAGTGTGCTTCCTCCCGGAGATGTTCCTGTATTGTCTGCAGCCTCGACCACTAACAGAACAGGAAGCCCAGACCAGGTCCTATGTCAACAGTACCCAGATGGACTTGGAAGATCCGGAGCACCTAGAGCCAAGTTCATTCAGACTCTCCAGGGTAAAAGCGCTTGGGATGCCTTGATCCATGGATCTTTTTCGTGATGTTGATTTCCATGCACGCTAGGCGAGCACCACTTATCATTTGTACAAGGTACGTTCCCAGCGAATCAGCGGCTCCGGCCTCCCTTATTCTCATTTCCTGCTACGATCCTCCCACATCTACCCCATTTTGGAACAAGACAAGAATGGAATTGCTTTTCCTTACTTTTGTCATTGCATGAGTATACGGGTCTTTGTATTACTACTCCCCTAACTTGTCTTATACATTTGTCCTTCCGACAATTTTAATAGTGGGCAATGACACTATGATAAACGTCAGATGATAATCTGTGCTAAATCAGGAATATCAATCAGATTGACACCGATTACGATATTATTCGATTACGATATTATTGTTTCTTTACCAATTACCCTTTCGCTACTCGGAAGGACGGATAATCATCACGGGAATGGAAGATTATGGTACATATCAGACACCGTTATCTAGGTGAGTATAAGCTCTTGAACAGTTTTTTTTACAAGGCAGTAAACTGACAGTGAAATCTCAGCCGCTATGCGAGCAAAGAAATGGCGAATCTCTTTTCTCCCGCTGTTAGTTTGATAAACCAAGGCCCGCAAAAATAACTCACTCATTATGTCCCCAATTACTCCAAAAACAGATGCGTTTCCGTACTTGGAGGCAGTTATGGCTGAACCTTGCCATCGCAGAAAAGGAACTAGGGCTCCCGATCTCGGAAGAAGCACTTGTTCAGATGAGGAACAACCTGGTGAGTCCTCCATCACCAGAAACGACCATAATCTCCGGCTCATGATGGCTGAAGGATCTGACACCTGAACAATTCGAGATTGCTGCTGTCGAGGAGAGAAAGCGTAGACATGATGTCATGGCTCACGTTCATACATTTGGAAAGGTTGCACCTGCCGCTGCGGGTATCATTCAGTATGTCCTCTGACCGTGATTTTCGACCCCCATCTTACTCGCAGCAAACAGCCTTGGGGCTACATCTTGTTACGTGACTGAGTCAGTTTTACGAGCACCTCCAATCATCATTTTTAATAGTCCGAAATAGCAATGCCGATCTTATTTTCCTTCGCACCGGTCTCACTTATCTTATCCGTTCTCTGGGTATTCTCATCTCGCGTCTCTCCGTCTTCGCAGCGGAACATCGCGCTCTTCCAACTCTTGGTTTCACTCACTTCCAACCTGCACAATTAACCACTGTTGGAAAACGCGCAACTCTTTGGATTCAGGAGTTGCTGTGGGACTTAAGGAATATGAAGAGAATTAGGGATGATCTTGGTTTCAGAGGTGTGAAGGGTACGACTGGTACCCAGGCCAGCTTTTTGTCTTTATTTGATGGTGATCACCAGAAGGTGAGTCCCTATGGACGAAATGATAGATTAATTGATCTGGGCCTTGTTGTAGGTCGAACAATTGGACAAGCTTGTCACTCAACTCTCTGGCTTCGATTACGCCTATCCTGTCACTTCACAGACCTACTCGCGTAAAATAGACATTGATGTTCTTGCTCCCTTAGCTTCACTTGGTGCCACAGCACACAAAATTGCTACGGACTTGAGGCTCCTCGCAAACCTGAAGGTTGTGTCTCCTGTCCTTCCATGACAAGGCTTCGTTAATTCGCTATGTAGGAAATTGAAGAACCTTTTGAGTCCACCCAAATAGGAAGCTCAGCCATGGCGTATAAACGCAACCCTATGCGCTCTGAGCGTGTCTGTAGTCTTTCTCGCCATCTCATGGTTCTGCACCAAAATGCTCTGATGACCTCCAGCGTACAATGGTTTGAACGTACCCTTGACGACAGGCAGGTTTTCTATTACTTGTGTAGTAAAAAAGTTCATGTATTGTCTGCATAGCGCCAACCGCAGAATCACCCTTCCCGAAGCATTCCTCACTGCAGATATCGTTTTATCTACTCTTCAGAACGTATCCGAAGGACTTGTTGTTTATCCAAAGGTCATCGCCCGTCGCATCTCTCAGGAGTTGCCTTTCATGGCCACTGAGAATGTGATCATGGCAACGGTCAAAAAAGGTGGTGACAGACAAGAAGCCCATGAAAAAATTAGGGTGAGTTTTCAATTGATTTGAGTGGCTCATGAATATCGACATGCCAAAAAGGTTCTGTCGCAAGAAGCTGGATACCAAGTCAAGCAGCTCGGACTCGAGAATGATCTCATTGAACGGATTAAGAAGGACAGCTACTTTGACCCGATTAAAGATCAACTTGATGTACTTTTGAATCCTCAAAGCTTTATCGGCCGAGCACCAGAACAAGTGGATATATTTTTGAAGGAGTGGGTTGGGCCTGCGTTGGCCGACGAGGAGGTTAGGCAGGCAATTGTAAAGAGTCAGAAGGTCGAGTTATCAGTTTGAAGATTTATGGATAGAAGAGGCTGTGATATGCCGAACCTCGAAGTGTATTGAGCGAAGGAGAATTCTGTTACTTCCTGCGCGAGTTCTGTTCACCATACAAGGGAACGGAGGTCTTTGAACTGGTAGGCAAGAAGCAAGCAAAAAACTTGCATGATAAGTTCCTGCACTTATACTACCAATAGGTCATGGTCAATTGGTGAGTCATTGGACATCTTTGCCAGTGAGCGAGTGACAAATGGCGAGCGACAAATGGCGAGCCCATACTATGAGACGTCTTCGCTGCGGCAATTCTCTAGGCGACAGCTTGTGACCTCATTACAAGACATGTAGGGTTCTAACACTAGATGGATGGTCAACACCTTGTGCTTTCACAGTGCTGACCGACATGTACCTCGAAATGCATGCTGGCCTCTCCTGGCTGATAGTGACCTGTCATGCGCCCGTAACGCGGGTCGACGTAGCCCTGTTAGTACAGATGATATCGGATATCAGTAGAGAATTGGAAGACGTGATAAAATTTTGCTCCGGCAGGTTCGATATTTGCCTTTCAGGAATGAGCGCATAACCTCAAAACATTTCTCTCGATACGAGGACATTGAAGGTTTCGGTGCGCGACGCTTAAGTCTTTGATGACAAGCAATGACAACACCGAGATTGCCTTGTCATTGCTTTGTCCTGGTAACTAGTTCAAGACCATCTTTATTTACGAGTAAAATTCTGAAGAAGTTACTGATTGATCGCTCTATCATCACGTGACAAGAAACAACTTTTGCGGTATCCGTCCCTAGCCATAACATTTTTCCCTTTCCATGCTTGGCAACCTTCTTCGCCAGCAAGCGCGTCTTGCACTCTTCCCCCGTGTCTTTTTCTCACCGAGTAGGCAGTGCAAGAGACACACTGTTATAACAACTCAACGAGCACTCTTTTTGTCTCGTGCTAGTCTCCAGGAAGAACAGCTCCCAGTAGCAGACAAGCCGGACCCCTCTGGAGGTGTCAAGGAAACCTCGTCGAGGCAGACACAAGACACATCGGAGTCAACCAATACTGAAAATTGTTCTGTTTTGTGGATTGCAAATTTGCACTGGAGGGCCGGCGCGGAGGAGGTTTGCGAAGTGTTCAGACAATATGGCACGGTCAAATCAATACATTTCCGTATGCTTTGTCCATACATCATCGAGCTCTTGTATTTCGACTCACATTGTATCTCTGGTTCAGCTAGGGATGACAGGGGTCTGAAAAGCGGGCGTGCCTTTTTGGAATTTTCGACTCCTGAGGAAGCAAACCGAGTGTTTGAATCGTCTCAGCAAGAACCCTTCTTGTTGAGGGAGAGATTGATCCGCATCGAGTTTGCCAAAAACCCGCCTAGAGCATGGATCCCTGACCACGACAACATAAGACCCAATAACACTCTCCATGTGGCCAACTATCCCTTCCCAGGTGATGAAGCCTCGGTGCTCGCATGGCTCCATAAATACGTTACCCGCATTTCGAAAATACATTTTAGTACGTGTTGATTCCAAGTTTGAACATCAAAACTTATAAGTACAATAGTGAAAGATAATGAAGGTCAGCCCACAGGCAAGACGTTCATCACCTTTAGGAGGGTAGAGGATGCCCACAACGTTCTTCTCCAATTCCAAGGATCCGAAGTAGGAGGGGTAAAATTACTCATCTTTTATGCCCATCAGCGCTCGGACCGGTCCTCAGGCCGGTTATAGTTTACAGTATCTAATACTTGGTCCATTCGTATATGCTCTACTACAATACATTATCATGTTTGTCGTAGGTACAAATATTCTCCACCCTTGTCAACATCTTTGTTGACTGCTGCATTCGATCCGCAGGCCATGAATTAATCATTTGTAGCTGCGAGATAGCTCTAGAACGTTCAATGTCATTATGGACAGGAATTTGAAGGAAAATGGACTTTCCTCGCGCTCTTGCAAAAACTCTAGGTAAGTCAGAGCAACAGCAACCCAGAAACTTGTATCAACGCCCAGCAACACCTCTTCCGTCTTTTCGATTTCCAACAGCCCTGTCAACAGTCGCACGGTCAAGACAGGTGTCTGATCGTGGAATATGAGCAATGGTGCGTGTAGCGGTACCACACTCGTAGCTGTAGCAGAGCTTGAAGTTGGCGCCTGCGAGAAATTCACCGTTGGTCGAGATGCGTCGGTTGCAGGCAAATTGATTGTATAAGGTGGTGGAGGAGACAGTGGTGTGTTCAATGGCACACGAGAAAGCGTAAACGAGTTCGAATACGTCGGACTATGAGACTTTAACATTGAAAGTGCACGGAAGAAGACGGATTGCTGAGTTGGGCTTTGCCTCATCGACGGGATACCTATAGGTGCAAGAATAAATTGTGTTATTTGGGTTTGCGTGCTTGTCTCCTCCTTGAGCAGTGCTGAAGTAGCACTCAGAGGTCTGAGATACGTGGCGGTTGGTGTAGGGGGATACGAATGAATACTTGTTTGACTGCTGTCATTCCGAAACGCCAGACTTCTCTGAACTAGTTCCGGCTGACCAGGTGAGGGAGAGGTGGGGTTCGTCCGAGAAGAAAATGAGAGCGACGCATCGACATGATAAGGAGAAGTTTGTGGGACTGGCGTCAGGGGTATGAACGCTCCAGACGGGAATATTGGTGATCGTAGACGTATGTACCAACCCCGGAAAGGCCGGTGAATCGTCCAACATACTCGAGATGTCTGATTGTGCTTGATCTTAAAATCAGACTTCCAGTACTCAATAAAACAGAAAATCGAGAAGGCTCACAACGAGCTGTTCAATTATTTCATCGTCACCAAGAAACCGTTCCTAGTGAGTTGCATACCCGTTCAGGATTGAACTGGCTTAAATTGGTTTTGACTCGCCTTGTACCATACAGGCATATCCGCGGAATTTTCTTCATATACATTAATGCGCATGTCCTGCAATACGTCGGTACTAACATCAGATTAATGGACCTATACACTTAGCACGCATGAATTACTCACGTCCTGATGATGAACCGGCTGTGACCAGATACTGACTGCTGTTGCATGGTAAATATTATGACGTCTGGTTTAACCTATAGATAAGTATGAGTAGGCGGTCAGCTCGAAGAAATACTAGGAGAGGAGAGGAGAACACAGGCAGTCTCCGTGATTATTATTATTTGTCAGCTGCACCAAGGCCGCTTCACATTCATGATCCCTAACCGATATCCTAGGATAAGAGACATGCCTAGATGAATGTGATTATGCAATACGATAGAACAATGGAATAGAAAGTAGATCTCTACACGAAACAAGTACTAGTATCTGCCACTCCACCGTAATACAGACCCAGAGATATACACGCGATACACACGCCCAATGAATGCCCAGTCATCAGTGAACGAAGATACACACCCTTACAATCTCTTCAGGGCCTTCTTCCTCTTTTCGGCATTCATAGAAACGCTTCCTGTTGCGGCTCTCTTAACAGTTTTCGTGGTCCCAACTGGCATTGCACTATTCAGAATACCGAGTCCCATTCCAGCCGTCAGATTCACATTTCCACCGATGTTTGCGTCTGCTATAGCGAGAGGGGAGGGTGAAGGAAGGCATTCATTCTCTTTCCCGGTGCCTTCCTTCTCTGCGGCAAGGGAAGCCTTACGCGGATATGGCCGAGGAGCTGGTGAAGTAGATTTGTGTATGATACTAGGAGCGGGTATCAAAGAAGATGGAACTGAGGAATAAAGAGGTGAGGTGTTTGTGGTCGTGATAGTGCAGGGAACTGAGGCAGCAATAGTAGAGGGAGTCATTGATGCCGTTGGCATGGACTTAGAGGACGAGGCAACAACAGAGGAAGATGATTCAGCAGGAGCGGGATCGTCGAATTCGACAGGCCTGACACGCGGCGTCGCGTGCACACTCGTAATCAACCTAGCACGACCACAGTAACTCTCGTAATCCTCGAGGAGAAGTTTTCCGGCTTCCTCATCCAGAGCAGATTCAGGGTTGGGATATATGAGGAGGCATTTGACTGTCACCAAAATGTGACCGATGCCATATTGTGATTTCCAGTCCTTCTTCAATGTGTTAACACAGATTTCGCCGGCGCTTGAAACATTTGGGTGAAATATTTTAGTCGCAAACCAACCTGTGGACAAGAATTAGGCGAATGGAACAGGGAAATGTACAGCAGCGCACATTTTGGTGGTGCTGCAGGAAATTCCTCCGTGAACTTGAACCTGACCCTGAAATAGCCTCCAGCATAAGGAGTACCCTCTATGTTATCAAATTGAATGGTAGGCCCTCAAATTTTGAAAGTAGGTGTTTCGGCGAGCATACCTGGGCCTTCGATTATACCTGTAATATCCAGCATATCTTGTTCGTTTGCTTGAATACGAATGCCTTCGGGAGGGTTCTTCTCGAGGTCACCAAGCTCTCGCATCAAACGGCGGACAGCTGCGGGGGGTACCTGTGGCAATGCATTAACAATTATGAGGGAAATCTCATTTGAATCAGTACCATGATATTGATATGATATTGATATGAACTGAGAGCACGAATCATTGCACAGAAAACAACATGTCTCACGTGATCATTGTCATTAATTTTCCGACAATGTGCCTTTCCTGCTCGCCCTCGCCCCGCTACAGCTTTCTGTCGCATATCACTGAATAATATATGGCCAGCCCTGCAAGATAATAAATATATACGAAGCAAATGCGAAACTACTACTATGGCAATCAATGCTTCAAGTCGCCAGGACGGTTACAAAACCATATACAGATTAAGGTTCTATTATAGGTTCGAGATGATCTCAGCTCCCAAGTTGGCAAAGTAAACATCTTGATCTATCGGCGTCGCCCAATCTGTGGTGGAACCTATAGTCTCTGTTGGCGCACTGCTCTCAATGAATTTGGCACAAACTCACCTCCAAAGAAAGACTGGACCTGCATTCCTTGAACGCGACCTTTATCTGCATCGCGAATAATGATTCCAGAAACTTTGATGACACTTTTTCCATTAACGAAAAGCTCGATCTCTCCGTTGGCATGGCCTGCGTCATTGAGCTTCACGCGCTCCGCAATAGTCGTCCATCCGCCAGGGGTGAACGTGTAGGACCCCCTGTTGACGGATATGCCATACGTAGCGTCGCAGACTGAGTTTGGTAAACTACAGAGCTTCTTGTTCACAGAAAACCTGGAATCATCGTACGGAGGCAGATAGAGATAGAGCTCTCCGGCACCACCAGCCCTCCACATCAGGCGAGCAGACCAACATGTAGTATCGTGACGACCACCAGAGCAAGATACAGCTGTGGAAGCATCATCGCCTCCGTCTGGTGATGATTGAGCAATTTGGACCCACGGTGTGAAGTGAAGGATCACTCACAAAGACCAGGCAACTTGCCCCCCTTTACGAAGTCAAAGCCCTTGGGAAAGTAAACAGAATAACTGAAGAGTGCCTCCTTCGCTGTGGTGAGATCGACGCTCGCGGGACCAGGGGCGTAGAACGACACGCCGCCACAAGGGTCGACGCTGGGCTTGTACGAGCCTTTAGGGTAGTGTGCCTTGAGTGATTTAACCCCATCAGGTGAGTTCTCGTATGTGAAGGGGCATCGGTTGGTGACCTTCTGCGGGCGAAGGGTCGAATTGCTCAAGCTGAGTGCACCTTGTGCTCCGGTGAGTGTCGTCCAACGCTTGCCTCCAGAAACGGGGAAGAGATTGGATAAATTTCCGGTGGCGCGGCGAGTGTTGTTATATGGAGCTGCAAAGATTGGCTCCGCCGCAGCGATGAGGAACAAGGACAGGAAAGCAGCGAATTTCATCTTCGTAAGACTACTAGGGATTGTGATGGAGGAATGGTCAGATGAAGATCGCTCATGTTTCGGGGGTTTTTATACAATATATATATTCAGAGACGCAATTTTTTTGCTACCCGACGAAGTGGATGCAACCTGGGATCTTGGTTTCGGGATCCTCACATGGCCATGTGAATAGTTTTTCCCTGTGATTCTCGTGGATGCGACAGAAACGTTCCATGACTACTTCTGAGGAAGAACTTCAGCGCAGACGGCTGTTTCCAGCTTTGACGTTACACCTATCCAAGGAGTATCATCATTGTGATGTTGACAACTCGGAGGCTGCTATGTATGTCTTGTCTCGATTTCCCCGCGATCCGGTAGTCAGCATGGTCTCCAGACAAACAAGGTAATCATCGCGGCACATGGCCCTCAGCAGCCCTTCAGTGAACGAAAAGAGACATAAAATGTTCAGCGATCGAGAGGGTCCTTTGGTGGAACGGCCTCCCGACTTTGATCCGATCATTTTTTGATCCCTGCCGACCGCTAAACTCCTCCAGTAATTTCTTGAGCAATTCATAATAAATTCCACACCTAGCCGAACTTCGGCATGGATCGAATTTTCTATAAATACTGCCTTGATCTACTCAGAGGAGACTGAAACTTCGTAGTCAAGCTATAGCTAAGTTTTATTTCCAACATTCTTGATTTCTTGATTCATATCTATTGAAACTTCGACTATTTATATCTTCTCTATTTTCTGCGTCCTTTGTATAGATACTGGTGATATAAGTAGAGAAGAACTCGACGATTCCTAAAGCCTGTGATCTACTAGTGGACTGAACAGGCTGTGTGACGCGATAGCGTCACAAACCTTAACAGTTCCAGTGCACAAGAAGGCACACCGGGAAAGCACTGCCCTGATAGTGGACAATGTGTGCCTATCTATAAGCGTCACTAGCCACTGCTCAGCTGGACTAAGACATCAGGCCATATAAACGACTGTAGAGGCAACGCCATTCCATAGTGTTTTAGAGGCCTTGCCATTACCTCAGCGCCACTTCATGACCCTATAGCCATTCAAACCATAAGATATTAGAATCTGAACCTCCAAACCAGATCGTCCCTTTAAAACCTGCTTTTTCACTTCCGGCCCGCACAGTACTACGGCTGAACGGGAAGAACGTTGGGTTCTGCACTGGCACTGCATTACTCGCGTTGTATGGCAATCCATGTCATGAATAGTTGGCGCTCGCGTGGACGGAACCGTTAGAAAATCAGATGTCAAACTCCTGCACAAATCTCAATGACTACATTGAATCGTTCCTCGTCGAAATTGAATCTGACTCGCTCACTCAGCTATGGTAGCTGAGAGATATGAGATTGAATGTATGAGCCCGTTCGCACCAGGATGAGAGGGTTCTTTGCACATGATGACGCAGCCGGAAATAATCGTCATATTTCCTCACATAACCATCTAGCGAAAGCTGTGATGTACCTTTAACATACTAATAATGCCTTCTTTCCCGGTGCTGTAAGTTCTGTGACAGTGGTTGACGTTCAAATCTCCGATCCTCATCTGGAGTCATGAAGTCAGCCATGAAGTCAATTAAGCTCGCTACTTATAGCCTCGCTAGTTCCCAAACAGGAATCATCCACGGCTGCGCTGTTTAATGAGGACCTTGTGCCTTTGCCTTCTCAATTAATTCGATCTGAATTCCACGTCATGGAAACCTACCGCATCCCCTAAGTCTGGATTTTCACCGGGCCGAGGTGGGGTGAGGAATTCTTGAGAAAAGAAACCTGTTTCAGATACTTCGTCCTCATCAAACTCACAGAAATGTGATCAGACATTGCGTGGGTCTTCACAATCGCTAAACATGGGGGGTGTGAGGAGATTTATCTGAAGAATCTGGATCATCTAGATCATGTAGATTAAGCGGCAGGAAGCAAGATGGCTAACCGTTCGCTGTATCTGAAAATGCCAAAGAACGCAGCTGCCTGGCGTTCCAAGAACATATTGGTACAAGTAGTCCTCTTCTAAACTCTTACAGTAAAAGCAAGGGACACGTACAGAATATCGCCCTGTAGAATATAGACGCGAGGAACAAAGTGATCGAACAGGTAGAGAGCTATTAGAAGGAAAGTCTACCATACATTTCGATTCATACCTCCGGACACTCAGTCTGAGTGCATGCTCTATCCAGTCACTCTCCCCAAGCGAAATGATAACCTTAACCTAGGCAGAAAGTCAAGACAGGCTGGGAACCTCAAAAGCTAGAGTTTGTGCTTCGTGGAGGGGACTTCTGTCTTCAAGTAAGAATAGGTTGTACACAGACAGCACCAATGGGACTTATATGCAGTGTTAAAAGATCTTCTCAGTCCCATTATAGTTGGTGTGGACTTGATTTCAGGACACTTAGTCAAGTTTGGCTAAAAGATGAGTGATATGACAGCATTATGTTGTTATGGTGCACTTGGACATAAACATTTTTCTTTTCTTTTCATCTATTTTTCCTGATTTAATATTTCTTTTCTTTTGAATTTTCTTTTCTTTTTCTTTTGGACAATAAAGAGGCATGTGACTGTGGTCACATGACATGTCACATGATGTGAGGTCATAGGCCTAGAATCTGGAAGAAGGGGCTAGAAGGATGATATCAAGGTGTATGTTAATGACATGTTTACCTTATAGTGTACATATGGTGTACTTATGGACATTAGGGCAGAAGTATTTATTATTAGCACAGACCACTTATATATTGTATAGACACTTTCCAACTTAGACTCTTAGTAGTGTATATTACAATTGAAGACTAAGAGTGAAGTCAACAAAAGAATCTTATATTGGGTTCATATAAGAGAACTCAATAGAATTCCAAGTACAAAGTATCTACCTTACATACACTAGCTAGTTGGTCTATACAAGACCTTATCTAACCTACCATAAAGACTATATGTAATCTATAAGGTCAACATGTGGTAAATATGTTGTATGATATTATTGTTCTAGAACTTTCTACATTCTTTTATGTGATACATGATTATGTAACTTGTAACTTGTGACATACATGTGATAGTTGTGACAGTTATGTGTGATGTCATGCTAACCCATAATCTTAAGTCTTTTTTTTTTAAAAAAAATCAACAATTTATAATACAGGGCACAATAGCAGACTACAGTAACTACTTAGTAGCTACAGTACATTAGTGGGCAGATAACATGAAAATGGAAAAGGAAAAAGAAAAAGAAAACAAAAACCTACATATGATAACATAATTTCTACATTTACTATACTCTACTTACAAAAGAGCTCCTGTTGTTTTCTACTATGCCAGTCTCTTGTTATAAGACGAAAGTGGAGACAGACTTTAGGGTTAGGGTTAGGACAGAGATAAGATATAGTAGTAGTATTATTATTAGTCTACAATGAGAGAGAGAAGGCATGTGACTGGGAAGTCACATGACATTATGTCATAGAGCTTAAAGCAGTCTGGAGCAGTCTAGAAGGACTTAGAGTCTAGAAGGATTGGGAAGAGTCTAGAGAAGAAGTAATGTCAAGGGACATGGGTTCCTCATGGTATACACATGGTACATGCATGTATGACGGAGATTAAAGAGTATGACATTAAAGCACATGTATACAACATGTTGGCCTTAAGGAAAACACATAGTGGTGGACATGAGAACAGGACATGAACATTAGGATAGGACAATGCACAGTTGTAGCACGGACCATGGATAGATATATAAATAGTCAGTAGAATACTGTTGTGGTTCCCTGTTGAGTTCTCTTGTAAATACACAACTTGTGTTCCTACTAGATATCTGCTCTTTGAGATTTATTGCTTGTGCTTCTATTGGACTTTGTGTCTAGTGGTTGCCACAACATCTCTATTGAAACAGTTATGCTAATAAGGACAGCTAACACTATCCACTTGATGGTCGCCCTTACAATTCATGCATTTGAAGACATAAAGACAAGGCTCTCCTTTTTTGGTAGCTGTTTGATTTGCTTTCTTGTTTTCCATGCAACACTATGCTTTCTCTCTGTGATATTCAGTAATGTGAGCTTCATAGCACTTGGCATGCCTGGAAACATGAGAACAACAACTGAGTGTTGAGTGGCCCTATTTCCAGTAGTTCTTATACTGTGGAATACCTGGGTTCATATTTGTGCTACAAACAGTCATAACAAATCGTCCAACATTAAAACAACAATTGATAATGTTCTTCACCAAAGAACTGCTCTGGGAATCCCAGATATCTACCCAAACCACTGCTATATTGGATTTGGGAGATGCTTTGATGATACATGGTTTTGAAGCCAACATGACATCTTTGAATAAGTGCATTTCTCTGAGAACACCCTCAATATAGTCAGGAGTGATGACTCCTTACTTGATCTTGTATAGAAGTCCAACGATTTTCATATATGACTTGGACTTGGGAAGATATGGACCCTCAATTAAATCTGAATTGATATTATTGATGTTTTTCAAGAATTTCTCAATTGTTGACAAATCGAGTGTGTTTGCTGGCTTATTCATTGTGATGATGATTCCATTGTTGGTTATTCAAATGAAATCTGCAACAATGTCTGATTTGGAATTTTTCAGATATTTATTGACATTAGAAATATGAGTGTGAGCTGAGTTGATGATCAACTCAGCATTTGATTTAGCCATAGAAATTATGACTTCTTTCCTCAATAGCCCTCTAGTCATCATATTAATCTTGGATTTCTTGTTACTCACTCCGCTGTTCTTTGCTTTTAATATCTTTTCCACATCATCTGCTGATAAAGAAGGAAATACTTCCTTAACTCACAAAATATCTTCAATGTTAGACAAGATATTTGATTTTGAAGCCTTTTTGACAACTGATTCAACATTCTTGTTGGAAGGAGGAGCCACTGGCAAATTTGTAGTAGGAGGAGGAGGAACTGCTGTAGAAGGCAGAAAGATAATAGGATTCAAGATAGTTGATTTTTTTTTTGAATTCACAGAATTAGACATCGACAACTCTTGTTTCCTGTAAAAAAGCATAATACTTTCTCTGACATATTTCCGAATGGTCAGAGATGCTTCCTTCTCAAAAGTGAGAACATCCCATATTGAGGCATATATCATTTCAATAAGCTTCCAAAGACTCTTGACAACTGGAATAAAATCTCCACTTGGTGGATTCTTGTCTGCTGGATGATCTTTGATGTAAGAACCTATTCTTTTTATAGACTTGTGAATATTTGCAGCATCTTTAGACTAAGTTTTCTCAGTTTTGAATATAGATACTGCATGAAATGCTCTATCCCAAGAGCTAGTGATTGCCAGTTGATTATCACCATAATCTAATAATATAGGAGCAGAATTACCAGATTCCACCCTGTTCTTGCCACTTGAACTTGTATTATGTAAAGGATCATGAGGCAATGACACATGTTCTCTTGCTAGAGAAATACATAGTAGGGTAAGATAGAAGTATCTGGAATATCAGCACTCCAATCCATAGACAAATCATCCTGAGGCCTCTGGAGACCAGGGCTTAGGAATGGACTAATGAAAGGTGACAATGGTTTCTTGCTGTTGGTTTGTTTTAATTTCATGATGAACTTGCTTGTAGTAGTAAAATATGATGAAGAAAATACAAAATACTACTATTTCCTATGAGCGCTAACCATACAAGATGGTGGTAGGAGGAAAATGTATTGCCATAACCTTAAGTCCAAAAAATAAGAAAATATATAGAAATAAAAATAAAAAAGAAAAAAAAGAAAAAGATTAAGTCCATTGTCTTTAACTCTGATAGTGTGGTTCAAAGCCCATTTAGAGAAGGTAATTTGTAACTAAGAGAAACAGACACTGCTTGGTAGAGGCATAGATTGTCATAGTACACTTGAACTCTTATATTTTATTTTGATTTTTATCTATTTTCTTTGATTTTTTCTTTTTTTTTTACTTCTTGGACAATAAATAGGCATGTGACCATGGTCACATGATATGTTACATAATGTGATGTCATAGATTAAGAATATGGTAAAAGAAACTAGAACAATGATATTAAGAGTATGGCTACAACATATTTATCTTATAATAACAGTATTACAAACTTCATTTAGCTTGTATTTCTACAACCAGTGGACCAATTTTCATAAACTAAGTTGCACTGGAAAGCCCCAAATGATGGCTATCCACACATATATAGGTTGTACAAAAGTGACAACAGATTACTAAGATATCAGACCATCAGTAAATACAAGTTTCATTGGCTATTATCTCAGGAACAACTAGATAGATTCCTACAATCAAAGTTGCATTAGAAAGTGCTTATCAAACAGTTTCTAATGATATATTATACATCATATAGAGATCAGTATTTATAGAGATATAAGCATATCAATGTAGTAATATAATTAGTTATCTTTTAAAATTAGCCTAATATCTGCTATGATAGATGACAGCTCCACCAGATATAGGTTTTGATCATGTGATGAAAACAGCTTGCATGCAGACCATAACTATTTTATATGAATACTTCTGTATATAAGGATTAGATTTCAGACTTAACAACATTATTTATTATTATTTATCATTAGTTTTCATCAATAATTATCAATCATTATCTCTTATTATTATTATTGAACTTCTGAATCACTTCTGAACCTCTGAGAGTATACTTAAGATTCAGATATCACAAATAAGTAAGTAGTTCATTTTGTGATGAACAGTATGGTGAACTTATAGTACACATTGTTATGATCTTAAGTTCTTAGAGTAAGATAAAAGAACAACTCTTATATTGAGTAATATAGAGGAACTCAATAAAGATCTCTTTACAAACTAATCTACCTTATATACTACTAACCATGATCTGTGCTCACTACTGTGCACCCTACCCTAAACAACCATGTGTAGAATATGAGGTCAACATATGTTATCCATATTGTATGATGTCGTTTGTTCTAGAACCTTCTACTCTATTCTCCTAAGTCTC
>Ga0157357_1000283_pt1 | contig 21305 bp, 25 predicted proteins | sample AttcapACBM1_FD_111485 | JGI IMG/M metagenome (GOLD analysis project Ga0157357, IMG submission 111485) | Fungus gardens microbial communities from leaf cutter ant in Botucatu, State of Sao Paulo, Brazil - Atta capiguara ACBM1 | ecosystem: Host-associated > Fungi > Mycelium > Unclassified ... | reverse complement strand
TAAACTTTAGAAAAGGCTTATTTATTGCTAGCACAGACCAACTATATATCATATAAATAGTGTAGAAATACATCAAGAACTCCTTGTCAAGTTCTTTTGTGATCCCCATAAGATACTTTTTATTAAGTTTACCTTAGTGATGCTATTAGTCTTTGTAACTAGTGGTTGCTACAATACATGAAGTGCTTTCTTTGTTACAATCAATGCCTCCAGGATACAGCATGGAGAAGGGCAAAGGGTATGATGACATAATCAGCTACACCATAGTATTCTCAGTCAGCACCTCATGTAGTAGGTACTACAACCTTGCTTTATCCTAATGGCCTCTTCATGTTATATGCCTCATATACTGTACATGGTTTTCTTATTTCACTCTCTCACTTTAGTATATATAGCATAGATACTCTCCTGTATCCCTATGCTTTACCACTTGATATATATTCCCTTAAACTCCTTCCAAGTCTTTGCTTAAGTGCAACCTGAGCTCTAGCTTAAGGTTGTAACATTCTTGCTCTTATACAAGAAACATAGCATCTTTTTATATTTAGAGAGATTCATAATAATAAGCAAGTTAGGTACAATACATTGATTTTAACTTGGAGCTATGCATAAATAATTAATTTCTTTAAGATTACAAAGTCCTTCATTGTAACTATTACATTAGTATAGGTAATTATATTGTTACATTTAAGAATAGTTTGTATAGATTGGATAAACTAAGTTAAAGAATTTAATGAATCATTAATCTGTATAAAAAAAGGAAAATTGCAATTATTCCTATGAAGTCTTATATAGAGAAGATCAAACTTAGCAATCTAAAAAGCAGAATGTTATAACCTAAGTCTTAGAGTAAAGATGAAAGACTACTTTTGTATTGAGTAACACAAAAGAACTCAATAAAGTTCCAAGTATAAACTAGTCTATCTTATATACTACAGATCTTGATCTGTACATATATACTATTACTAACCTACTCTAAAGTACATGTGCTTGCCATGCTATATGACATTATTTGTCTAAGTCCAAAATAAAGAAAAGAAACTTAAAAGATAAAATAAAGAAAAATAAAAATAAAATAAAATCAAGCTCATCATTCACAACTCTAACACAGAGTCCTGATCATTGGAGATTTGAAACATGATTGCCCTCTCATAGTTAGCAAAGACTAACACTAAGCTAAGTATCAGTTAGAGTTGAAGATAATAGACTCTATTTTATTTTATTTATTTATTTATATTTTATTTTATTTTATATTCTGGACTTAGGGTTTAAGTTAGTATGATGTCATAAGTCACAGTCACACAGTCACATGATCATATGTCATGAGGGAATATGATAAAAGCTTTGAAAAAGAAACAATATTACTATAATGTGTTTGACACATAGTCTTTAGGGTAGGTCAATGGTACTATAGCATGGACCAGTAACTTAGTATATATAAGATAGACAATTTTGTATTAGGAACTCTATCAAGTTATCTTGTGATTACCCAATCCGAGGTTTATTCTTTTCACCAATCTTAAAGTCTTAAGTCTTAACAGTATCCTCATAAGAGTTTATAATTATGCCATATGCCAAGTCCACCCATCCAGAATATACATTCCTGCAGTGATACTACCTTATCAACATCTAATTTAAAAGCCCACCTTCCTTGCAACATGCCCACACAGCAATAATGCAACAATCTGGAGATTCTATCTTTCATGACAGGAATACTCCTATCCAACTTGGTCTTTCATGGCAAAGTCATACTTCTGTCAGTGTTTCAACACTGAAACCTCTGCTTGGGATAATAGGAGCCATACTACTGAAATCCCAAGCATCTCCTATAGTATCTCCTTGTATATAAGACTAGTAGTTACACTGTAATTCACTAGTCTGATAATCAATAAAGATAACTCTTATTGAACTCAATCTCCAGTGTTCAATGGCTGTTGCCATTGAACATACCAATCAGCATTTACTTCCATCTCAGACTTCTTCCCCTTATCTGAAGTTGCAACTACATAGCAGACAGATGGTACAGCATATAAGCTGAAGCCAAGGTCATTCTATAAGTCCACACATCTCCAAGTCTATCTTGCAGACTTTCACTGCCAGTGTGAACCATATCTGACAAATTAAGCCCAAAGAGCCTCAGTATTAGGCTAGTTATACATTAACAAGTTATCTGGCAAAGTAGAATTAAGAATAGTCAAGGCTTAGAAGCTTAGAGAGTTCTTTCTGGTTACCTCATTCACATTAGTAGCCTGAGAGAGTGCCAAAGTATATAGCATATCTTCAGTAGTAAAAACAGTACCAGAGTAGGTAATGAGAACAAGAGCTAATTTAACACAAATCTTCTAGAAGTAATCATCAGCAAGACCAGTAAGTTTGGAAAGAGTAGTGACAAAGTTGGTCATTACTATCAATCAAGATAATCAGTATGAATTTAGGAAGCAAATATAACTAGCTAGAATGCAAATGTTTGACCTAACTAGTAATAAGCTATTAGCACATGTAAGGTATAAGAAAATTCTGTAGACATGAAGCAATTTGGGATCAGCTCCATCTATAATAGGCTTAGGAGTAACAAGGTGTTAGCTCACTAGTAAAGTTGGTCAAGCCCTTCTTATTAATAGGAAGCTAACTAAAGACCAAGGCAACCAGGGCCCATAACCTGTTGGAAGGAACAGAATGCACAGCAGCATAGTGTAGTATGAACAACTGACAATCAACCTATAGTAAGTACTGTGATAAAGAGCTTGGGAAGTACAAGCAATGATAGAGGATAAGTAGTGGTAGTAGTGATTCAACCTATGCAAAAAAATTTTACATCAACTACCTAATTATCGCAGACCAAATGCTCAGTAATGGAATGGCAACACCAATGCTACAATCTGAGTAACATATACCATGTATATTGCTGCACCAAGTCAGATGAGCCTTACCTTCATGTTCTCAAAGCCACAAATAACAATGACAGGTGAATACCCGATACATCTCAGGTCACATACCCGGGTGATGAGAAGAGAATGAACTAAATATGCAAGACAGTCATGGAAGAAGCCTAAATATGCTCACGTAAGTCCCGACCCCTCTGCTGCTCTGACTTCAGAACCCACCGGTCAACCGACAGTCGCATCCTCTGCCATCATCGCAGCAAGCATGCCATTTCCTTGATCTCTAGGTCCTTCATACACCGCAAATGCTGTTTTCCTCCCCTCTTTTTCGTCCTCATCGTCACGGTCACCATTCTCCTTGAACGAGCTCCATCCGAGTCCACGTTCCTTAAACACCTCTGGTCTCCTATCCAGCAGCATTCTCAAATGGGTATCGCTCAACACCTGGTGCTGTCTCATCATCGTCTTCCCACTCAGCTCCATCAGTACATCGTCATCATCGCCATTATCGGGCACAACGTCAATTTTCTCAACTTCAAGGCGTAATAAATCAGCTGCCATATCTGCCATCGCCATCGCCATATTATGGGCGGATTTTACGGAAGAATTAGTTTGTGCTGCAGGTTTTTTAAATTTGCCCTTGGCGATAACCATGGCTTCGAGCTTTCTCTTTTCTGTTGCACGTTGCATGATCTTGTCCTCGACAGTATGGGCACTAACAAGTCTGTACACGAGGACAGGTTTGGTTTGACCTATACGATGCGCTCTGTCTTGTGCTTGCGCGTCCATTTGTGGATTCTAGAACCGGAGTGATACGTTAGTGACTTCACGAAATGGACCGGCAAGCAATATACCCAGTCCTGGTCATAGAAAATAACCGTGTCCGCTGCAGTCAAGTTAATGCCCAACCCACCAGCTCTCGTGCTTAGTAAGAAAATCTTAGGCGAGCTCTCCGTCGTCAATTGGAATAGATTCATCTGTTCCCTCCGTTCTTCCGGGGAGCTCTTACCGTCAATACGACAGATTTTCCAACCCATAAAATCGGTGGCCCAATCCTGTACTTTCAAATCAAATCTGGGCGTTGGGAAAGTAGTAGACTTGAAGCTACCTCAATAATATCAAGCATAGTCACGAACTGGCTGAACACTAGGACGCGATGTCCACGTCCAAGAAGCTCACGAAGCAGTCGATCAAGAACCATCATCTTTCCACTGGCCTTGACCAACTCTGCACCGAGAACCGGTTCATTAGTCTTCTGATCGATGGGCCAGTCGAACAGGAACGGATGGGAGCAGACTTTTCGCAATTGCATGACCGTGTTCTGAAGTTTCATGTTGTTGATAGCTTTAACTATGGGAGGAGTTAGCGAGGATGATCAGCGCTTAGGTGGGTAGGTGAAATACTACTTTTCAGTTTAGACTGGCAGTCCAGTGCGGCCTGTCTTCGTGCTTCTTCTTTCTCCTGCTCAGACAATTGTCTCATCAAACCTCGTTCGTCAATCATCCCCTTATCTAACATCTCAAAATACTCGTCATCGTCTCCGTCCACAATGTAATTCTTTCTTCCTTGAATTTTGTACAGGTGTCTGGTGGGTGTAGACTCATTTTTGGATCTGTCTTCCTCCCCCTTTGATACCTCGACCGCTTGCTTCACGCCGCCCTTGGATGTACCACCAGCAAGCAACCATCTCCTGATATTCCCGCTCAAGACGGCTTGGTATGCTTCCTTTTGACGAACACTCAGGGGCGCATAGAGCACATATTCCTTCTTCGGAGGGAGGCCTCCCTGACCATTTTCGTCGTTTATGAGGACATCGGCTTTCAATCGTCGTAAAAGGAAAGGCTTGAGGATTGCGTGGAGTGAAGAAATTATTTGTGTAGTTTGATCGGAAGGAAGTGTCGACTGGAGCGTCGGGAGACTAAACCACTCTTGGAAAGCATCCAGGTCGTCGAAGATGTCAGGAAGAATGAAGTTCATTAATGACCATAGCTCGGCCAGATTATTCTGATGACAGGCATTGGTGCTATAACGAGGGACAGATATTCGTATACTCACATGTAATGGCGTTCCGGTCAAGATCATTCGTCCTGCACTTGAATATTTCTTAATCTCGCGCATAAGCGTACAGTCGAGGTTCTTCAGTCGATGCCCCTCGTCCACGACAATGTAACCCCAATTGTGCTTTGCAAGGTGCAAACGGTCCTTAATGATCATCTCGTAAGTCGTAACGATGATTGGGAACGATGCATACGGATCTTCCTCCTCAACTGGCTCTTGGTCAGAGTCTTCAACAACTATGGGATCAATAGACTTGCCCATTCGTCTCTTCGAGCCTCGACTAGATGACGTGCCAGCTCTGGTTTTGGTCCTCCCGTTAGACTTGGACTTGCCTGATGTTGGCTGCAGAGCAGGTTTGAGATGTGAAGGTACCATGACTGTGCGACGCAATTTGGCACGGTCACTGGGTGTTCCATGATATATACAAACAGGTATCTGTCGTATTATTGGTCAGCGCAGTGACTACACCGAGAGATAAATTGCATACAGAGGGTGCAAATTTCTTATATTCATCATACCAATTATGTAGCACATTCAGGGGGCACACAATGAGAAATGGTCGGGTATTATGGCACTCGCGAAGGTAAGCGCTGAAGGCAATCGTCTGTAGTGTTTTGCCGAGGCCCATCTCGTCGGCTTGATAATCGGAAGGAGATAAGCGATGTGCAAGACCACCATGTGAACCAAACCCACCAAGAATTCCACTGATGCCATTCTGGTCCAGGGAAACCATCCATTGTACGCCTTCAAGTTGATACTGCTTCAATTTGGCACCAGTCACAAGCGCTGGCTGTTCAAACAATGTGTGCTCTTCAGATCTCGCAACAACTGGTTCTCCATTCTCGCCTTTGAATCGTTTAGCTCGTGAAGCCTCGCCATCCACGTGATGACCATGATCTCGCTTCCCTGTTTTACCATCGTCTTTTTTTGCTTCCTGGGCTGCCAGACATCTCTTTCTGTCTTCCTCCATTCGTTCAGCGAGAATACTGGTGTATACGGTCGACTTTTCGAGAATAAATTTCAATCTAGCAAAGCGTTGGGCATATTCCTAGTAGAGTCTCAGGTACTGGAGTAGCTAAGGCAGACCAGGCAGACCGAACGACATACCTCTTGCTCTGTATTCTTATTCTTTTCACTCAAACCAGCCTCCTTCTCGTTTTCAGGATCATATTCATCTGTGTCTTCCTGTAAGAGTATATTTCAGTGGCTTTCACAACAGGAAAATATTAATATTTCTGTGCAATGCTGCTTGTGTGTGCAGAGGGATGTTGATGAGAGCAGAATATTATAGTACACGCACAGGGGAGAATTTAGAAACCGGCGAAGGTGTCAGTCTTGACGACGACAAGCTCATTGTCTACGACAAAAATCAATGTATGACGCGATCCGCGTTTGATCGCGAAATGTCACGTGATAATGACTCATAGAACATATTTTGCCAGACAATCAAGCCGTATCATGGTCATGGTTCAATCCCACAGAATCTCCCGAGTGGATAAATCAATTATGACTCACAACGAGTCACCGGATCGGATCCATATTCATTCAGCCCTTGACAATGATATGATCCGGATATAGGGCCACCATTCGGATCCTGGTAGACAGGGTTATCCCCTACTAGAAAATTACGTATACCTTCTACTATTTTTTCCACTGACATCGAAGTAGATTCTCCGTGTCTTAGCTTGCTGGAATATCAATGCCACCATGACACTGGCAGCCGGGATTAGAATTAGACTGACTGCAAAGCAACCGTGGGAGGTGATGCGGGCAAAGCGCAATATACAAAATTAGACTCTGGGACATCTGTTCATCTTCGTTAGGGATGTTTCCAGAACACTAGTATCTTGCCCGCAACGGGACTAATATCACGGTTCACACGCAGTTGTGTTCTTCCTGACCATTCCCACTATTCGGACCCGAATCTGAAACCCTAGTTGATAATACGCGTCTTCTCTTCTTTATGTCACCCTGCACAATTCTGATTATATTCTGACAACATCCTTATTCATGCTTTGTCATCGCTGAGCTTTGTTGTCATGAGCCTATCACGCAGGACCAGAGTATGAACCGCATCTAACATTCCTCATGTTGCAATCTCAGTTGTGGTCCAACGACCAAGCACTCCTTGAAGCCTATCCAGATAGCAAGCATACAACCTCAAAGAAAAGTCTCGGGATTGTCCTATCAGTGATACGACAATTTGGACTCTGTTTGTTCACCCTCAGGAGAGGTAATCGCTTCAAGTCTTCGCATGTGTACCAACACTATTTCGACTCCTTCTCTCTCGTCTTTCTGAAGAATGGTCGGGGTGGTATTTCTTGCCCGTAGAAATGCTTCATAATTCCCTCGGTATGCGTAAGAGTGAGATTTGTCAAAGGATGTGTAGCATTCTGAATGGAGAGGGAGGGAAATTGGTCAAGGAGGGAAGAGCAGATACAATAACTACGTACAAGACGATTTGTAGCTGATGGACCGATCACTTTTGCAGTCCCCTCTTCCTCGGTCCAACTAACCAGATCTATGAACACTGCTTTGCGAAATGCATTGTGTGGTGAATCTGAAGGGATCAGGTCATGTTCGGACAGTAGGCATTTTATATCTTACCATCGTCCTTCCATACTTTCAATGCATCCATTCTTCTAGAGTGAGAAGGGTAGACATGATGTTGCGCCGCCGAAAGTCCAGACAAACAATAAAGAGTATGATAGGAATCTGCGGATCTTTCGATCATCGACATTATTCGTTGTGGCATATAGACCACTAATCACTCACTTGGGAGGCTTATCTCTCAAACCACCCGCTGGGTGCTGGCCAGCCAAAAGGACATATTCCTGCAGAGCCTTCCTGTTGAACAAGGATTCGTCAATATCGTCCCATCCATCATGCTGCTCCTCTCCTGCTGTACCCGGAACTTTCAAGGAGTCAATGATTCCACCGGCCTCAACATCCCTCTCGGTCAAATTTTGTAATCCTCCCAGTCCCAACGCTTCCAATAGAGCAAATGCTGCGCCGCACCACCACGAGTAACATCCATCAACCAATTTATTCGTCCTTCCTTTAAACCCACCCAACTCCGCCTCAGAACCTTGCAAGTTCACCAACCATCGAGTGAGTCTCCGCAAATCGATGCTAGGACGTTCTTCGGTGACCTTTGCTTCCAATACAGAACTTGTTTCGGATCCGGAGGTAGCAGAAGGTGTTTCGAAGTCGAGGCAACTCTGCAATAGAGTCCAACTAGCCAAAGCACAGAAGGTATATCCACCATGTGCTTCCCCAAGGTTGGGTTTGGGTGCACGCAGTACTCGGTCAGTTTCCGCGGAGTAGAATGGGTATGAGGCCGACGAAAAACCGCCTTCATATGTTTGGCAGGAGGCAAGAAAAGTCGAGGTTCCTTCAACCAGTTCGGGTGTCATAATGTTGAGTAGGGCAGCAGTCACAATAAGACAATAGATCCCCCTTGTAAATAGGTCAATCAATCATTGCGCAGGGACTATATAGTGAGTGAAAATACCGAACGTCAACTTCCATATGCTTTGCGACACGAAATGATCCATCAGGCTGCTTAAGGGACATGAAAAATTCGTAAAGTTTTGGTCTATCAACGTGGTCAATGCAGTGGTGAACATATAGAATTCTGGTTCTTGTGGTGCTCACCGGTTAATTTGATCCCAACCTCCACCAGGCCCAGGCCTTCCAACAATAGCCATCGCACATACAGCAGCGTATGTCGGTAGAAGATGAGGCGACTGTCCAGGACCGCCTGAGAATCCGCCGTTGGGATGCTGACAAGCGAGCATTTGATCGATGGCTCTACGTTTCATCATCAAGTCCAAAGTTTTGAGAAGAACATTTTATGCACTTCCACCTTTGTCGATTTCCAGGATCGAGTCCAACTTGAAGGACGCTAAATGACTGCAGTGTCCAGAACAGGAGCCAGGGCTGACTTGCGTCTTGGGATACATATCGTGCAGGAAAACCTTGTAACATGTTTCTGGCCAGAAACTGTAGATGTGTGTTTTTCTGCAATGTTAATTCTGAATATGTTTAGTCTCGACCGGTTGATGATATCCACAAGTACATACCACCATTATCCCCGTGCTCCAAAAGTATGGTCTCTGTTTCCTGTTGTACTTTTGCAGTCGAAGTCGGATAACCATCGATGGGAGCCTGTTTAATATTGCGTTGGGGGTGTTCTGTGCTCATGATGGTTGGAAAAACTGATCTGAGCCTAGCAAATAGCATTACGTCATGCTGATCACACTGAGAGATATGTAATATAATATACTGCACAATCATACATATACAGTCATGCATGTTTTACAAAGCCCTCTCAATGAGTGCCAGTCCTTCGATCTCCAATTCCTTACGGAGCGGATTGCATACCTCAGGAGTATAAGGAGCGTGCACACCGGGCTCCTTGAGGACACCATCTAAGACTAATTGAGCAGCGATGCCGCAAGGAAGTCCAACAGTAAGAGCCATAGCAGAGTGACCACCAGGTGTCTTCGATCCGTAGGCTTCGAGAGTAGAAGTCAGTGTTTGCTGCAATACAAGATCAGAAACGCATGACGTCAAAACTCTTCCATTTACTAACTTTAGTTCCATCCGCCCACTCAACAACGAACTTGTGCTGGAGCATGACAAGATCCCTTTCGCCTGCATCGTATTTCATCAGAATTTCCAACCTAGCGCAAAGGGTGTCCAAGAGAGTTCCAGCACGAAGCTGTGCCGGCTCGCTGCTGAAGGTTCCGATCCACCTCAGGCCAGAAATGATCCTCTCTGCTTCACTCTCATTGGGAAACTGAACCTTGTCCTTGATACGTTCAACGAGAAATGTTTCAGTCAGCTCATCCTGAACATTGATGCCAAGAAGGACCTGGGTGATCTGTCTCCAAGTAATACCATCTTTCAACCATTTCTTCTCGGTTTGGTCCAACCAACCAAGCTTAACGAGTGCGCCTATGAATTCTGGGAAGCCTTGATACCTCAGTGTTCCTCGTACCACTGTTTCTGCTTCCGGAATGCCATACCACTGACGGAACGGTGTCGAGTCACGATTGGGATATGCAACGAAGGCGAACGCAGGGGAAATATAGTAAGGCTTGGCGGAACCCATGAGTTCAGTACCGGTGATAGTATAGACTTGAGATTTTGAAATATAAGAGGCAGTATTGAGTAAGGCGAGGAGAACACCTCGGGAAGACCAGGAGAACTTATAGCCGAGAGGGTTGTCCGCGCATTCGGGTGCGGGAAGACCACCACAGTAAGAAAGGAACTCCTTAACCTAGGGATGGGCTGAAGTTAAATAACCCTGTTCTTGTTTGAGCATCAATCTGAGTCACCTTGCCTCCTTTAGTATGAACTTCGTTGATAGTCTTGATAGCGTATAAATGATCGATACCAGGGTCAAGACCGATCTCATTGAATACGACTATCCCAGCAGCTTTTGCCTCTGCATCGAGCTCCCTCATGGCAGGGTTGATGTAGCTAGTGGTGATAACGTGCGTCTTTCCCTTGATAGCCGCACGAATTACGGTGGCATGATACGTGTAGGGAATGAGGGAAATCACAAGGTCATGTTCAGCGACTGCTTTTTCCAAAGCTTCAGTATTATTAACGTCGAGGGAAACAGCGGTTGTGGCAGGAAGAGAACCAACGAGTGCTTGGGCAGAAGAGAGGGTCCTACAAGCTGTCAAACAATTGGGACCATTTTGTGTCTAATTCCATTGGTTTTGTCTTACCGATAGTCAACAGATTTGTAGGGTTTTTCACGATATATTCCACACAAGGCCGCGCAACAAAACCACTTCCCAACAAAAGAATCTTTTTCTTGCTAGCACCAGAAGTCTCAATTTCAGCTGCACTAGTGGCACGCCCGAACTGAGGTCGAACGTCTTTACCCTCATCCAACAAAAGCTTCGCGAACTCTGGAAGGACGAAGGAAGAGCGATGGATGTCCTTGTTGTAGTACCTGGTATTCGCCACGTCACGGATAGGAGTGCGGAGATCCCTACCAAGCCCTTGAGCGCACAATATGAATCCAATTTGTCCACTAGGGTAAGTGGGGACAGTGCAGTAAGCGTATTCCGTCGTTTGGAAAATTTCGCGAGTGAACTTCCTCAAGTCTGCGATCAATTCCAAGTGTAACCAAAGGCATTCTCCTTGAGTACTGATATGTCCACCTGGTGCGAGAGCATCATGAAGGAGTTGGAAGTAGGGCTTCTGGAAAAGAGCCTTTGCGGGACCTACAGGGTCAGAAGAGTCGGTAATGATAACGTCGTAGGTGCCCTCGTTATCGGCGAGAAATTTAAATCCGTCACCAATGTGAACAGTAACACGAGAGTCGGAAAGGAGTCCAGACATATGGGGAAGATATTGTTTGGAAACGCGGATAACAGCCTGTGAGATTGAATGAGCGCTGACTTATTGCAATGACATTGTGTCAACCTGCCTCGTCTATGTCACAAAGAACAACTTCCTCGACAGTGTCATGCTTAAGGACTTCACGAACTACACCACCATCACCACCCCCGACAACAAGAACCCTTTTCGGGTTGGGGTGAGAGGCAAGAGGTAAATGTGCGATCATTTCCTGGTACCTATACAACCAGCTTAACATAAAACCATCAGGGTCGATGATAAACATACGCGAATTCATCACGTTCAGTGCACTGGATGACATCGTCGAGAACCAGAACGTTACCAAAAGTTTCTGACTCAAACACAAGGACATCTTGGTACAGAGATTTCTCAACATGAAGAATTTTATTGACTCTGAGGGTCATGGCTTGACCTGGCCATTGAGGAGATATTTCGCGAAACCAGCCATCTATATGACCCTGATGTTAACCTGCTGTAGTATAATAGGGGTAGTTAAACCACATACCAACGACACTAGGATGAGTCAATGGAGTCATTACAAACGTTGCAAAGAGACGATTGAAGTTTTAGTCGATCGGAAATTCTGACTCCATCAATTGTTATCTCTTGTTATCTCTTATCGGTATTTTGACCATTTATGGTAGGGCCCTCAGACGAGGAATCAACAATCAACTAAGCTATAACTCAGCAGGTTCCAGACGGCGGAATGCGACTGAGGTGTCTTGGGTTATCAGCATGCTATGTATATGAGAGTGAACAAGAGATTAAGTGAGACAACGAGTGAACCAAGCGAATAACGAAATGGAGGTATTTTAGGCAAAGAAAATAGACCGCTATTGAAATCATATGACCCTTGTATCGGATCAGTCCACAACCACATTCAACAAGGCTGGCATACTCTGAGGCTTGAAGAGTTACGATAGAGTTATGATTGGGTAGTTTAGTTTACTATTTCCTCCCAGCTAGAGGTTATGAGAAGGATCACTATCACTCTCAGAACAATAGCCTGATATATTGAAATGAATAAAGTAGATACATATTGCAACACTACATCTCCACATTCAACATCATGTTTGTGAGTAGAATGATGGCGCATGCTTGGCATGAGAGTGCATTTCAGCAATCATGCTATCAGCCATCCAACTTGTTTACCTTGCTCAGCAAATTCCTAGACCACTTGCCAGGAAAGTCATACTTCCGCAATACCTCTCGTGACTGCCAACAAGCTATTGCCACTATGCTGCTGTAGTGTAGCAGCCACTTTTCTCAGCAAAAGGGTGAGTTGGGGCTGCCTAGAAGAGAGTAGTGAGGGCAGTGCAGAGAGAATAGTATAGGGTTGATGCCTCAGCTTCAGAGACATATTTGCATTTTCGAGTGCATAGGCTGACGATGACAATGACAACCTTGCGGTTAAAGCGTGGTTCTGATAATTTATATTTATATCCACAAGAATTTTCGGCTATCAAGCTTGATTAATCTGATTTTCACCATAATTTTCAGATGTGGAACGTAATGGGTACTCTGGATTCTCATCTATGCATTCCTCGAGCTCAAGCCTGGTCCAAATGTTGTGCAGGCTTGGCGACCACCTCGACCCTGAGCATTTCCAAGATGAGCGAACAAAAGATCAGGATCGGACATCAAACGTCCCATCGAATCAGACATCGAATCAGACGCCTCGTTGACGTCGACAGGTTCTTTTATTTAATTTCCCCTTTGGGACCCACAGTGAAATGGAAAATCAGAGTTCACTTCCATAGGAATTCTCGATATACCAAGGTCAATATATTTCGGTGATTGGCCGTGCACAGGGTCGGACTTTTCGGGTGATGTATTCTCAGGAGTTGACAACACGAGGTCGTTGAATGTGTACTTGAACCAGCATAAATTACGCCACTCTCTCAAGCTCTGAAAGCTCTGCAACTGAAGCGATGATGAGCAATGATATGTGCTCTATACCTTCCAATATGGAGCCTATCAACTCTGAATCCGCCTCAGTGACCAGCACCAACGTCGACCAAGAGGACCAAGGGGACCAAGAGTATTCGGGCTATCCTCCGCTCCCTCAACCTACCCCGACAGATTTTAGCAACCTATTCAAACAGGATGGAGAGAAGTTGAATGCACGTAGGCATAAGCCTGGTCATATTCCCCGCCCCCCAAATGCTTTTATATTATTTCGCCGCGACCTCATCCAGCAAATGGTTCCGAAGGACCTTATCAACGATCACCGCGACCTTTCAAGGCTCGCAGGCTGCATATGGCGGAAAATGTCGGACACTCAAAAAAAACCATGGTTCGAAAAGGCAGAGTTGGAGAGGCGTTACCACTTGGAGGTTTTTCCGGAATATCGCTATAGTCCAACAGTTACAGATCGCCCCAAGCGTGTATATCGGAGGAGGAAACGTTTGATGCCATTAGAAGAAATTTTGCTCAGACATCCTCATCAGCATTTAGAACCATCACTCTCCACAACACAACACGAAGGACCACAGGTTCTGATGACTTCGTCGGCACCGGGAACCCAGTTTTCACCACCTATTTCCTATGTTGACTCATGCGCTAGTTCGACAAACTGGCAAGACCTCAGCATTCCTGGAAATTATGGTCAATACCAACACGAACCATCAATGGCACAGTCAAATCAAGCCATTTATCCTGAACAATTTCCTTTTCCCTCACCGGGACCTTACTTCGATGGATTTATCGATGATTCCAGACAAAGCTCGGAAGCTGTTCCTGATTGGAAATTCAGTCATTTGGAGTTGAGCGCACATTATGACCGAGGGTGCTGGCAGAACTCAATGGTACTTGGAATTTCTTAATTTCTCAAGAAATTGAATTGATTGTAACCCGCTGTTTAGACAGGCGGCGCACAATATGTGATTCCGTCAGGGAGCTCCGAGCAAGCCTCAATGAATCTCTCATTTGAAAAGCCAGGCTCTCTGCTTAAGTGGAAGCATTTTGAAGCGTCCCATCAAGCACTCTACCCAGAAGCAAACCAAGCTATGATGTCTGATCCTCATTTTTCGTATGGCGGAAATCCTGAGGCCGATAGTTCTTCCCATCACCCTTTAATTGCGCCATCGATGCCGCCACCCGTGGACGTCATCTACGGCGAATTCCTTGCTCCTCGTTATCCCTGTGCATGAAACATAGACCAAGCGAAAATACGAGGTTCTTGGGCAAATACTCCAATTTTTCCGCCTTTTGTTTGATTACTGATAGCAGTCATGCCACTACAGACGAATGACATTCTGCATTCTAATAAAATTTATTTGAATGATCATTCATGCTGTTGCACACTTTGGCTTGTATCGTAACAAAGTGAAATTAGAATTAATAACTGAGATATGTAAGGTCCGGCCTATTATTGCGTCGCTTCAAATTTCTTGCTCATACATATCTTCGGCTTCCCAACCTGCATCACCATCATACTTTTCATCATCATATTTGTTGTCATCACTTGCGACTTCCGGGTCATCTGTTAGCAACCGCATGTTGGCTTGTTTGGTCCCAGACTTTGGTTTTGACGAAGCGACAACGCCGATATCTTCCTGGATGATGACAAGCGGTGTACCCTCACCATCATCGTCACTCTTATCGGCCATACCCATGATATAGAGGTTGTCCCCACCCTTGTCGTCAGTGATGGTATTGAGAGACTGGCTGAAAGAGGGGGGCGTAACAAAGAGATCTTTAAGAGCATCATAGTTAATTCTTTTACTATATTTGGGGTTCTTCTTGATCAAGTTTCGGACAGATTCAGCTGCTGTACTACCAGAAGGTGTGGCAGTATCTCGCGGCTTACGCCGTTTCTAAATAGTTCACGTAAGCGAAAAAGTTTTTGATGTTTACCAGAATCGAACCTTTCGACCTTTGGTAGCTGAGTTTTCTTGTTCATCTTTAGCTAAACATCCACTCAGTAAAATACTCTTATCATCCCATGATGCACGACTGACCGACAATTGCTTCGAGGTAATCACGATTTAGCTCAACCCAGACGCGTTCTTTGATTCGGACCTCTTCCTCATTCAGAATAAAACGATCCAGTTCATCTTCATCTAACCCTATTAAGTCGTCCGTCACTACGATTTGCGCGAGTCTACGTTGCTCGGCTTCGTCTAGAGCCTTGCTTAACTTAGTCCCCTGAGTGTTCTGCAAGAAAGCCGACACCTCTTCCGTAAGAACATTCGAAGCAGTCGCTTCAACCAAGCCAGTCAGCGGCATCGTGGAGATGTCGACAGGAGAGATAGACATAGCTGCCGTAGATGAAGGGTGCTGAAGTAATGCAGGATTAATGTTTCGATGATTCTCAGTTGGGTGAATGCCAATTGTGGGATCAACAGTGTCGGCGAAAATGCCTTGTTGCAAAATTGTAGAATCGACTGGGAGGCGATTGATTTGGGCAGCTATTGGAGCCGCGAGCGAAACGGGAGCTTCCTCTCCACTATCTTCACTACGTTTTCTTTTCCCCTTCCTTTTCTTTCCGTTCTCTTTCAAATCTTCCGGGAGGGCACCATTCACTACTGCCTCCGCAGCTTTCCTCTTGGCCTCTTCGCGTTCGCGTCCCTTAGTGAAAGCAGGCGGGTCCATCTCATCATCTAGCCACACAGTCCTAAAGTCGGCTAGTGTAAGACTTCCACTTGGTGTAGCTCTAAATTCGTCTAAGCGTTTCTTGAGTGTCGTGTCCGCAATTTTCACAACTTGGACAATTTCCTGAACGGATCGGCGGAAGTTGTTCATGCGCGCTGCCAGGAGAAGTGCGGCACCACAGATTCCAGCTGGCCGGCGACCCTTAGTCATCCAATCCCTGTCGAATCTTTGCACAAGACGGATAGCATCTGTTGCTACTTTATGGGTTTCGTCACCAAATTCCAGCAAGGCGGCGAACCGAGAAATATAATGAGAGGGGTCAACAAGGGGCAGCCGAAGATTCAGTGTCTGTACGAGCTGGAGATAGGTGTGCCCCAATTCGAAGACGTTGACCTGGATAGAGGATTGTGAGGGGCAACCAAGAAACAGGAGCCAATGCTTACTTGAAGTAAGTCTGAAAAATCGATAAGCATATAATTGCGTGTCTCTTTCTGTCGACATGCAACATAAAGGCAGACGGTAACAACATTCAAACTTTTTCTCCCTTTGGTGAATTTATGTTCCACGGCAAGCGTATATATTCGTCTCGCGGCCAAAACGACGATTTCCGACAAGCGTAGAACACTTGCAATGTTTTGAATCTTTTTGGTAGCTATAATATGTTCAGACGAATTTTTATAGAGAATCGACAAATGACACACCATTCTCGATGGTCTGTTCACGAGAGTCACCGCTACTTCGGTTTCCGTAGGGTCCACCCATTCGAGCGTGCGCTAAGATTAATCTGTCAGTCTCGGTCGAGGGATGATATTGAGGAGAAAACCCACTAGCCCCCTGGGCAACGAACGATCCCTGCACAATAGCAGCACCATTGGAGGTTTCACCGAATGCGATCTCATTTACGATAGCATTTTCTTCGACAACAGTCCCACAGGTGATGCAGAAGCCGTTCCCCGCTGCATGATCATATTCAATTACAGTCCCTCCACAATCGGCGCAAACAGCCTGGGGAAGATTGATCTATCAGAGAGGCGGAAGTTCTGGGAGTAGGAATTTTACCATAAATCCGGTCGAGTCGTAACTGAAGATTAAATATAATATATGAAGATCAGAGGGACATATAAAGTGACGGTATTGTCACAGGACAGGCACTATCTAATACCTTATCACAAATTTACACTATCAGATCACTCCCTCTCAGGCATCCGTGTTGGATGGGTCGTCCAAGCTCCAGGTTTTTCATATCAGCAGTAGGTCATGTTACTTTACGACTATCAATAAACTTACGACAAGCCGTTTAGCTGGTCTGCCGCTTTAAATCCCTCCCCTATGTTCACGAAATCCAGGAGTAGAAATTGTGGGCCACGGTTAGCCTCACACCCATTGACATTGGCGATAATTCTACAGAATTTTAGTTTTACCGTAGCATTCAAGTCAGGAGCGGTTGCTCACGAGGTAACACTATTGGTAGTGGGAGCATCTATTGGATCGCTAACGATTATACCATCTCCAATGTTTATGTTGAGCGAATGATTAATCAGATATGAGTGGTCGCCAACCGATAATGAACCACCTATGCGATCGACCTTGCACGGGAAGCTTGGATCTGTAACACTGAAGGGTGTCTCCCAGATCTGTAGTCTCGAGTCAGACTCAATCGATTCAAGGACCCGAGTATTCTGCTTACCATCTCAAATTCTGGCAGGATGAACTCCACTTGGGAAGTGTTAGCGCCATTATCAAGGAAAATGACGACCCTCTTTCCATCATTAATCATTGCTCTCAGAGTGGGCCATTCCGAATTTTTCATTGGGACGTGCGGGGGAACGTAAGCCAAGGGCGTGATGCCTGACAAAGTCCAGAGTCATTGTACGCCATGATTGAAAGTCCACTCAGGCCGACATACCGGCACGATCAAATGCAGGCTTCCAGATATCTGTAATGGATAGGCTGTCAGGGTTGGTAAAGATGAAGGTAAAGATTTCGCTCGGGTTGTCATCCAAAAACGTTTTGACAGTCTTCAGGTAATCTACCACTGGCCCACCATCGAATAATATCTGTCAGAGGAGTCAAGTTAAGCTTCTTCATGGAGTAATCTGACATACGCAGCTTGTATGACAGAAATGAATTACACCATCTTTCCTGTACTGTGGTCGGTGCAAATAAGATGCGAGGAATAACTACCTACATGTGGCCTACATGTGGCCTTGTGCTTGAAGCAGTCGGACTCCTAGTTGCAGTTGGGTCTGGATATCAACCTCTTGGTCCCTTGCAACTAGAGAGGTGTTGTTCAAGGTACACAAAATCATACCCGATGACCCAGCTTACGAATCAGAGGATCATCGCTGAATGCGAAAGAATCGTGAGCATCAACGACCGTCACATTCGAGTAGCTTCTGTCGCAGAGTTCCGAGTGTCCATTGCAAGCGGTTGCTCTAGGAGTCTCAGTGAATCACTGTCTCTTGTCCAGTTGCTTTCAATGAGACTCGCCTACGTCGTGGTACCGACAATCCCAGAATGCAATGTGCAAAACTTACTAGGAAAAAGAGAATCTTGGCCAAGTCCTTCACAGTCATCGTCAGCTGAGAACAAGCTCACTCGGAAATGGGCGAGAAGAGACCCAGATGACAACCGTGCTCAGAAGGTGACTCTGGGAATAGCTGTTTAGATCGCTGACAATGACATGTCAAAGCAGGACTAAATATAAACACATTCTACCCATGTGGTCAAGCTGGAGCTGCTATATCTTGGTTGAGTGATTATCTTATTTTGATGGTCAGTATACATTTTACATATGTTTAGGAATAAATTTTAATACTTATAGGTGTTATAAATATCTGTTTTTGATACTGTGCTATGGATAAGATACTGAAAACAGTAGCTTGAAAACTAAGAACTAACATTGTTATTATAACTTGAGCTTGAGTGTTAAAGCGAAAGAGAAATTTTGTATTAGATTAACATAAGAGAATTTGATAGAGTTTCTACTATAACTAAATTTTTAAAATAAGTTTTACTTATTATCTGATTATATGATATTATTATGAACTTAAGTCCAAGTTAGAACAAAAGAACAACCTATGTATTGAGTGATATTATACTAAAGTACTGACTAAGTCCTTCTTGTCAAGATTACAGAAAGTGAACTTTGTTTCTTTTTATCCTTTTCTCATTTTTATTTTTATTTTTTCTATTTTTAGAACTCTGGGGTTAGGGTTAGAAGTGATCAGTCACATTAGTCACATCTGATGATGTGGTCACAACATTGATCACAGGACTTAAGAGAAGGAAGTAGAACAAAATGATATCATACAACATGGACACCACATATTGGCCTCATGCTTTACACATAGTCATTTAGGATAGGGTGCACAGTAGCTAGCATGGACCATCTGTAGGAGTATATAAGGTAGACTACTTTGTAAAAAGCTCTTTATTGAGTTCTCTTGTGTTTACTCTAATACAAGAGTTTGTCCTTTTACCTCACTCTAAAGGTTTAAGTTTATAACACTTCTCAAAGATTCTATAATATTTTGTTAAATTACCTAACTATGTAACTATAATTATGACAGTATGTTATACTTCAATTATATATCATATCACATTATATCTATTATCCAAGTTAATAAGAGAAAAAATTAAAAATTAAAAAAATTAAAAAATAAATGAAAAAATAACTAAGTTTACTTTGGTGAGTTCTAACAAATATTAATAGTTGTAATTTATAATATAATATTTGTTATAGTTTAATTATACTTGATAACTATTTTAAAGCTAAAATTTAAAAAGATATTGTGATATATATATTTTAATAAAATTTCTTTTCTAAAGAAACAAATTTTACTTTTTCTTTATTTATTTAAACTTAATTGAGAAAAGAATAATAAAGAGTTATATATATTAAATGCAGTTTTTACTTTAAGTAGATATCTGTAGTCAGTAATATAGAAGAAATGTCAGATATGCAAAGCTTAAATGCTAGTTTTTTCATTTAATATTTCTTTTTTATTTTCTTTGATTTATTTCTCTTTTCTAAACTTAAAGTTAAATTTAGAGTGATCTCATGATTACACAGTCACACATCAGTCACATCAGATGTCACTGTCACTGGTCATGAGATCACAGAGAAAGATATAGAAGGTTCTAGAAGAATGATGTCATACAACATGTGTAATATATGGTTATTTAGGGTAGGCTAGGAAAGTAGTAGCATGGACTATGGTAGTTTAGTATATAAGGTAGACAATCCTGTACAAAGTTCTCTATTGAGTTCTCTTGTGTTAACTCTAATATAAGGTTCTTCCCATTGACCCACTCTAAGATCCTTGAGTTGTAACAAGAAAGTCAGATCAAGTATGGAAACTTATCTAGAAATGGATGTGGTTATCTATGAAAGTTGTTATGGTTTATATCTTATATCTTATAGGTGTTTAACTCATAATTATCTTAACTTGTATAGCTATTGGGATTTTTTAAATCTTAGTCTTTTATTCTACTACACCTTATGTTTTTCTTATCTTATATTAGTTAGTGTCTCATATAGTAGTAAAGACATTTTTATATTTTTCTCATTCTCTATTCTTAAGAATACCTTACTTATTCTTTATAGTCTATAGGTATATATAGTAGTAAATGCAGTCCTATATCTTTATGTTTTACCAACTGATCATCTTCTTACTTCTTACTCAAGTCTTTGCCTAAGTTACAACCTGAGCCAAGCTTAGGATCATAACAAGAGTGGATAAAGTATCTTTGTTGCATATCAAGCTTGAATATTTATGAACTTATGACTGAATCTTAGATAACAACTTTGGCCTCAACTTATGTGTTGTACTGCTACCTATTGTATGGTTATAATTTTGGATGGATGACTGAGAAAGAAGTAGTTTGTTTAATGCTCAGCAACCACTCTATAACTTTTATTAACACTGACAAGACTTTATAACTTCTCCAACACTATTTATGAGAGATAGCTAAGTGCCAGCATGCTTTGGAGCACAATACCAACAATATTCTCACTAGTCTTGTAAGCCAACTCTAAAATTTGTGTACTATAGTATTTGATTCTGCCTCTACATTTTATCACAAATAAGATACTCACTGGTTGTGATATTTGAACTGAATAGTGTTTCAGAGGTTCAGTATAAGGATGTGATGATGATAGATGATGGAAAGTATCAATAAGAATAATTAACATTGTTAAGTCTGAGGTCTAGCCCTCAGACACAGAGGTATATATACAAAAGAGTGATGGTCCATACACAAGCTGTTGCCATCACATGATCAAAACTTGTACCTGATGGGAGCTGTCATCTGTCATAGCAACTGTCAGGCTAATTTTAGAAGGTAACTAATTATGTCACTACATTGATATGCTTGTATCTC
>Ga0157357_1000282_pt1 | contig 21373 bp, 20 predicted proteins | sample AttcapACBM1_FD_111485 | JGI IMG/M metagenome (GOLD analysis project Ga0157357, IMG submission 111485) | Fungus gardens microbial communities from leaf cutter ant in Botucatu, State of Sao Paulo, Brazil - Atta capiguara ACBM1 | ecosystem: Host-associated > Fungi > Mycelium > Unclassified ... | reverse complement strand
ATCAAGTAATTGTGGCGCTTAAATAATTCATTGTAACACTCAGAGTGCTCATCCAGATATATGCCAGTTGTTCGTTATTCTTGGAGTTCCACGAAATTTGCTGTATATTAGATGGTGATAGTCAGGGGCCACTGTACTCCGTGTTGAAGTCGGGTTGAAGTCGGCACATACCAGGGAAAAAACCAACATGTCCTGTTAGGGTCCTACCCTGCCACCAATCTCCAGATACTTTTTCAATTTCAATAATTTTGTCATCCTCCTTGAAACTAATCTCGTTGTCCTCGACGGCATCATAACTAGACAAATGAAATATACATAAATGTCTAGACACAGCTTTCATCACGTACTCGTAGAGTGCAATTGCCGTGATACCCATATCTCGCTGAGGTGGGGGAGATACAGGAGGTACCTGTGGTTGAATATAAAATTAGAGAAAAATTCCATTCGCTTTGCTAACACTCACCGCTGAAGCAGAAGGCGGCGGCGGTGGCGGAGGAGGAGGAGGAGGAGGAGGAGATGGTACAGTGGTCTCTTGTTCTTCTGGGATGGAAACAAGTTCCACGTAATTGGCTGTATCGTAAAAGTGGTCGAGGGAACACTAAGAGAGCAAGAAGGAGAGACGTACATGGGAAAAGACCACTCTTGCCTCCAGATCCAATGCCAGCCCACCAACCTTCACCCACTTCCTCGATTTGTTCAATGTACTCACCTTCTACTAGGTTTATTTCATTATCTTCGGCAGCCTATCTCAGAATATTAGCCGTCAAACATACTCAACGAATGGCCTATGTACATCATAGTCATATAGCACGAGTGCTACAATTCGCCCGCTCGGAGGGGCTTGAGGTTCAGCCTTGGGCTCTGGCTCTGGTTCTGGTTCTGGCTCTGGTCGCTGTTAATCAAAATATAAGAAAGCTTCACACAACGAGGCTATCTACTTACTTGGGCCAGCGGACCAGGTGCAGGAGGGAGCGGAGGTGGTGGTGGTGGTGGTGGTGGAGGCGGGGGAGTTTCCTCGACCTCAGCAACTTGAGGTGCAGGAGGTGCTGTAGGCGGAGGTGGTGGTGGTGGTGGAGGAGGAGGCGGAGGGGCTGATATTACTTTTTCCTCCTCCTCAATCTGTTGAGGGTGTGAGAGAGAAGGTGGTGGTGGTGGAGGGGGAGGGGGAGGGGGAGGGGGAGGAGCCTATAAACAACTCAAGAAGATCCGGCAAATGAAAGTGACGGACTACATACGGCGATTTCTGGCTCTGGCTCCGGCTCTGGTTCTGGCTCTGGTTCCGGCTCCGGTTCTAGGTTCTCTTCAGGCTCTTGCTGCTTTGAAAACCTTGATGCAACCAGGGCGACACCTGCACCTGCAGCCACGCCAGCACCAAAATTACGAACTGTAGAAGGTGCAGGGGGCCTCCCAAAAGCAGGAGCATTTGTCTTGGAAACTGGCTTTGTGACTGCTGAAGCAGCTGGAGTATAGCTAGCTGCACGACTCCTCGCTTCTTCCTCCTCCTGTTGTTTCTTAGCTAGTGCTTGACGCTCACTCCAATTCAGTTTCTTTGGTCCAGAACTAACCGTGGAGCGAGGTGGTGGTAATGTACTAGCAGCAGCTTGTTGCTCAAATTTGGCAAAGGGGCTCTTAAGCTTTTTGGGTGGAGGAAGAACAGTGGGGGTATAAGCTGACTTGTTCGGTTCAATCCGATCTTCCTCGGAAGGCTTAGTGGGGGTGAAAGACGATGAAACAACAGCGGAAGCAGTGGGCACAACATCCGCAGCCGCAGAAGGACGCTGCAAAAATAGGGTGGATAAGAACAAACTGTCCAGATGATGTTATGAAATGCTAACCAAGGCACTAAAAGCAGGACGAGCAGAATCTGGTAGTTTCTGCGGACGGCTTGAAGCCGGTGGTATAGGAGGGGGGCGATCAACAGGTGCAGGCTTAGTGTACACTTCAGGCAAAGCATCTGCACTGACAGTTCCACTTGACATGGTCTCCGGTGTTGCAGGATTCCCATACAACGATGCAGCAGTGGCGACAGAAGACCTAGTGAGAGAAGAAAATGCTGGACGACTCGGAGCTGGCGGCGGAGCTGCATTTAAAACACTACGGGTTTGATCCTTTCTTAGCTCGTTTATATCAACCCTGCCCACAGGAATATAATTCGTCCCAACAGGCGCAATCGGTTCAAACTTGCGTGGCACTTCTTTCTGAGCTGAATATCTCGCCCCTGATGCTGCTTCGACACGAGACATGATGACCGCAGGTGCGACATCACTCTATCAAGTCAAAGGTTCAATTATCATTCGCCCAACTTAGCAGCCATCCTCACCTCGTTCCGGGCGCTGATCACGACATGTGTTCCACGAAGGAAGCGCCCCACCGAACTGGAGTGTGTATGGAACAAACCCTTCTTGGCTTCGGGTACACCGTCACCGCACCAGTTGATCTGCACAAATTTTGGTAATTGACTCTGAGAGAGCATGTTAGTATCTAAAAATTATTAAGAAAACTTATTGACATTTGGATCTTGCACTCGAGCAAAAGCATATTGAATTCTACGGTCATGTATGAATGAATCGAATCAATCAGCGAAATACAACATGTCACAACGTACTTTCCGTCCGAGAATTCCTGCTCGAGCTCCTCGAGACCACCTGTTCCAGTACCTTGTACCTTTAAGTCATTCGTTCCTTTCTCATACGTGAATACCGCCCAGTCAATATCTTGGTGCTTGATGACACCTTGATATGCGTCCAAGAGATCTCTGCCCGATAAGTTGACCTGGAGAGACATTGATCTCCCCTGAACAGATCTCCAGTCGATTTGAGTATTTCGCAAGCCGAATGTCTGAGATGATTGGTAAGGAATTTGCTGAAGGCGGTTCACATAAGATCACATTCATCACGTGGTCCAGTTCCTGGAAATATAAATATATCGATGAAGACGCAATAACTGAGGACACTAATAAAGGACACAGTGGAGATTTCTATAGCCGAGGCGCTCCCTTCCACTCTCCAGGCAAAATATTCACAAGATCCATCAGCTCACCCCACAGCTTATCAGTGGTCCAAGAGATACTTTGGTCTTCCTTCAACGTCAACATTTGATTGCAACTGTGAATGTTTCCCGCCTCGAGCACCTTCTTCAACTCCTGTTGTACAACATCTACCCAGCGATTTGCCACCTCCCACTGTTTCAGACTCAGGTTGGGTCTCCGAAGCGCCCATAGGCACCGATCCGTTCCGTGCGTCACATAGCCTTAATCATTTAAAGTGAGATTGGATTGGAGCAAATAACAAAGAGGATCTTACCAAACGGTCGAGCTTCTTCAGGAGTCCATCGAATTTCATACCTCAAAACTGGGAATCCACTAGCGAGCAGATCTCTCGCCAAAATTCTTCCAGGAAGATAAACTTGACCAGTACTCAAGACCTCACCGAACAGCCTTATCGTAACATTATCCTCTTCGTCCTTAAACCTAGCCGACCGCTCGATTCTATTGAGTAGTTTCCTCGACACTTCATCTGGAAGGTACCTGCTGAGATTAGGCAATATATCTTTGGGAGACGATATTGGATGGGCGATAGAATATAAGTACCACTCCTCCGTCAGTTCACCTATGACGATACCCTTGACACCATGGGCCCTGAGTGAAGCGCTGAACATGCCTGACCGTTGCCGTGCCATCGGTCCTGGTGAGGTTATCATCCAGTCGGGAGAGAGGCAACCCCGGAAGGTGCCATATTGTCCTAACGTATCCGTTTCAATTACTCGGGTAATCGACTGCCATGGTACTTTATTGGTGTCCCGCAAAGTGCTCAGGATGTCAGGATCATTGGGGTCGAGCTCCAGGCCACGACAGAGTGATTGAAACTGAGGTCGAAGCTCAGCAGGAGACTTGGGATCGGTCCTTCAGACAAATCCCTGGTTACCTTTTCAGATCTCAACAGGAGATGAGAAAAACTGACAATATTGCATTTGATTGAAGAACCGCAACCTGAAATGGAGCCACTTCTCCACCAGGAAGTAATGATACATGATGCAAAAGTTGGTGTACGGAGTGGGCACCTTTGGAAAACCCATCCCAGAAGTTAGGAAAATCATGATAGTCCTGTTGAAACACTCACCAGCCGAAAGTCCACTGAGCTGAATATCACTCGTATTTCCTGTTTTAGCCAATCCACTGAGCAAGTCTATTGAGCGAATAAATCGCTGAATCTTACCACCAAATGCAACAATATTATCTCTGATCCACAGCAATCCTAACCATTGGTCCTTAAACCCATAATTTCCACTTAAGTGCGGCATGTCGCTGGCCAGGAAGCCAAAGACAGACAAGCGATAGCCTATATTAATCCATATCTCGTTCCGCTGCGCAGCGACGTATTCAGCTCGTGCGGAAAGATCATGCGGGGATCCAAACTGTAAGAACCTGATACAAAGGTGCTATTAGCTACGTGAGGATTCTATGAGGTGACAGATGTACCCTCCGTGAATGTAAACTCTGACCGGAAAATTGCGCTCAGTAGGGAACGATGGAGGAACCACAATATTCAAAAACAATCTACACCATAGTTATTCAAGGACAAACCACAGTGAGAGCTTCTCATGACATACGGATTCTCTGTCGGCTGCCCACGCCCAACTTTATCTTCGAACGATCTCCCTATTGAACCCACTCAGTTAATTATGAGTCAAGCATACGAGTAATTGTAATTCTTGCTCTGTGCCTGGCCATCGTTCATGGGTTGTACAGCGTACGACGACTCAGTGATGAACTGATTCTTCGAGTATTGATATCCCACTGGTAAGGGCTTCGGATCCTGAAAACGCCCCGGAGGCAATGCATATGGAACCTCTGACAACAGAAAGGTCAGATATTAAATCAACTCTCAGGAGAAATCCAAGAGTTACCTAGGAATACTGCAGCCCCTGTGCATGCCCTAGCACCAGTAATCTTGCCATACTTGGTATGAACGATAACACGTTTAGTGGAGTCTTGGATCATCATGTTTCTGCAGAACTGTTTCGACACAGATGGAGAACGTAATAAAAGAAGCTACAACAGTGTAGTCCATGGCTCCCTTGGTACCTATTTAGAATGATCACTAGTTTGTCATCAGATACATCAATCCAGACAGTAGCTGATGCAGGTCAAATTGATGACGACCTCAGTGGTGAATTTCCTGATGGACGAGTAACAGAGATATCAAATCAAATATTATAATTCCACTTTCTCAAGGTCTCCTTCACTTGTAAAACCACGAGGCATCTTCGCGCCCACGACGGGTTTATTCTTTGCTCTGAATTCCCGCGCCATATCAATCATGGGAACCCAGTGAACGTTATCGTGAGTGTTGATCCATTCGATGAATCGTTCCTAGTATGAGAGTATTTAGTGTAAGAATATCTTGTATCCGAAAAGCAAGCAACTTACTAGCATGAGGATTACCTGTGGCCTCCTTAATGACTTGGTGAGATAAGTGCGACCCTAAGGAAAAAGAAGAAAAGCATACCCGCTTGTATCTGGGTGAATGGTAATTGGAAATATGAATTCTTCTTCCTCGCTACACGAAAGGCCTGGTGAGAAGGTATATCAGTTCTGACAGAACTATAACGCACCGATAGCAGTACGTAAACATGTCTTTCCAAATCTGCTCAATAACCTGCGGACTGACCTATTCCTACCATGTCAAGATCGAAAGATGCGGTGGTCAAATATTTTACCCATCCATGCGAGTTTGGAATCCCTTTAATGAACCTGGCATATTTCGTTGGAGAATTAGGAAAGACTGGTGTGGCAGTAAAACGCACATCATTGGTGGCAGATCATCCAGATACCTAACGAGCTCTGATGAGCTTTTGAGGTGTATGATTCGGGGTCAGTACAAATACCAGTTTGCTGGAATACACACAAGGCCTGTTTCCTTCCCTTTGTAAAGCGGCTTCATCCATGTATGCGCTTGCTGTTTATAGTCAATCTTGGTCCAGTGGTCTTCGTCACGTAAGTAGTACGCTTGACAACTTCAATGTCATATTCCAGTTAGCTCCAAGATGAAAAAATATAGATATACGACAAACTCATGGGCCATGTTAGAGTGATCTGCGTAGTAGTTGGTTGCTAAAACGTGGAAAGCCATGACTGCGCTCACCATACTCTATTCCTTGTTCGAGCAGCAGATTGGTGCCCTCTGCACTGACTTCCCACCACGGAGCAACACTCCCTTTTGGTGGAATGCCGCGGTTAAACTCAGTGAGCAACGTGAACGTATGATTGAGAATATCCTTCTGCTGCTGTACATTCAGTGCGACAGGATTCTAACCAAACAGTTAGCTCAATATAAATACTAGTGTCACGAGTCTACCTCATGCGAGTAGCCATGGAGGCCTAACTCATGACCGGCATCGCGTACGGCTGCCATCTCTTTTGGGAATGTTTCTAAGCTGTGTCCTGAACAAAACATGGATGACGCAACAGCAATTTCAGGAACAGCAGTGTTCAATACCTGGGATAAACCATGTTGTCTTAATATTATACTTGGCAAAGAGTTTCAAAAGCCTCGGTACGCCAACCTCTCCAGCAAACATGCCCTGAAAAACAACAAGCCCATTAGGATATCTGGAAGATTGGACGAAAAGCTTGCATACTCGTGAAATATCGAGCGGTGAGTCCTCCCCTCCGAGTGAACCTAACCTAAAACAAAACAAGTCTGAGGTACTGTCCAGGCGTTCCGGTACCAAAAATTACCATCCAGCTACAGCATCTACATCGACACCGAATCCGATGAGAACGCGTTTCGCAGGCATGATGATAGAGGCTGGGAAAGGGTATACTCTGCTTGGAATTAGATGGGAGCTTATATCAAAGTCCAGCGGCATTCACGTGCACTCGCAGAAGGGGTCGATTCTGCACCCGACCTGAGTTGTGAGAAATCAACATAAACTCTGCGAGTCAATGTCCAAGCATTTGTGGTCCAGACATTTTCCAGACATTTGTGGAAGTGGCGACAGCGTCTAATAACCTGTCGATGACTAAGCAAGCCTGATCCTCAGATTCGACACGTCGACTTTCAACTTGGTCGATCCTTGGCAAAGATACTGCTGCCTACGCTTTGACTACTGTTGGCCATGCCTACGGCCTATCCAGTACCTTCAAATGTCGCTCCAGCCACTGTGACAAATACCGCGTCGCTCATACGCATTGTTGCCCTTGCTTTGATCTCTGGCGCCGCCATCGCTTCGCGTCTGTTTGCTGTCGTCAACTTTGAAAGTATCATTCACGAATTGTGAGTGCATTCCATTATATTGTATCTGTATTTCTTGTTGATGGTGATGGTGTTGGTTCTACTCAGCGATCCATGGTTCAATTAGTGAGTGGACTCGTGATTTTCGAATTAGTCTTGGCTAACTTACCGTATATAGTCGAGCCACGCGCGTCTTAGCTTCCAAGGGCTTTTATGTGCATTTGCCTTCCTTTACTTCCAATTGCTATGCTGATGACTTGGGTAGGAATTCTGGAATTGGTTCGACCCAACAGCTTGGTACCCCCTCGGACGTGTTGTTGGTGGAACTGTGTATCCTGGCCTTATGGCTACCAGCGGCGTCATTTACAACTTCCTTCTCGCAATAAACTTACCCGTCGATATCCGGAATATTTGTGTTCTTCTGGCGCCTGGGTTCAGTGCTTTAACGGCGTGGGCAACTTACATGTCAGAATGAGCTTCTGATGTTTTCACTTCAGTTACCTCACCATGTTTCCTCCGTATCTAGGTTTACCAAGGAGATGAAAGACTCAAGTGCAGGTCTTCTTGCTGCTGCATTCATCGGTATCGCTCCCGGTTATATCTCCCGTTCCGTCGCCGGTTCATACGATAACGAAGCCATCGCCATATTCCTCCTCATGTTTACCTTTTTCCTCTGGATACGTGCCTTGAAAGTTGGCAGTGCACTATTCGGAACACTCGCTGCTGTGTTTTACTTCTACATGGTTGCCGCTTGGGGTGTGTTCTATTCCTCAGCCCAGATAAAAATAGACTAATCCAGAACAGGCGGCTACGCTTTCATCACGAACATGATCCCCCTCCATGCTCTCGTCCTTATTCTCATGGACAGGTTTTCAAGTCGGCTGTATGTAGCATATTCGTCCTGGTATGCTATTGGAACGCTCGCTAGTATGCAAGTGCCCTTCGTGGGCTTCCAACCGGTCAAGACCAGCGAACATATGGCTGCTTTGGGTGCGTCTTATCTCCTATGTTCGCTGGCACATCCTTGTTCATGAGAAATGCAGCCGTGTTTGGTCTTATCCAAATTGTTGCTTTTGCTCAGCTGGTGCGGTCTTACGTCTCTGACCAGCAGTTCAAAAATATCGTCAAAATTGGTGCTGTTGTGATTTGCCTTGTTGGAACTATCATGTTTGGCCTCCTCACTTACAAAGGGTGGATTGCGCCTTGGACTGGTCGCTTCTATTCCCTTTGGGATACAGGCTACGCAAAGAAATACATTCCTATAATTGCATCTGTATCTGAACATCAACCAACCGCCTGGCCATCATTCTTTATGGATCTTCAATTCCTCATTTTCCTCTTCCCCGCTGGTGTCGTTCTGTGCTTCCGCCAACTTCGCGACGAACACCTGTTTGTCATCATTTATGCGGTCATGGCTAGCTACTTCGCCGGGGTTATGGTTCGATTGATGCTCACTCTTACTCCTGTGGTCTGCGTAACAGCAGCCATCACTCTTTCCACTGTTTTGGACACCTATATTGATCCATCTGAGCCTGACGTCGCTGATGACAATGGGAGTGAATCCACTAGATCTAATGTGCCAGGTACTCCTGTTGACGGAACCTCACCGGCAGCCACATCAAAGAAAACGAAGAGACCTGCGTTAGCTCAGACAGCTCTTGCAAGTGCCATTAGTGAACTTACCACCCCCGCGACATCTTCTATCAACAAAAAATCTAGGAAAGGTATCTTTGGTATGGACACCCGTCTAGTTGTCGTTTCACATACACTCTTCATGCTTGCTTTCTTCGTCTTCCACTGCACCTGGACCACATCCCATGCCTACTCCTCTCCCTCCGTTGTTTTGGCTTCCTCCAATCCGGATGGCAGTCAACACATCATTGATGATTTCAGAGAGGCGTACTACTGGTTGAGGCAAAATACACCCAAGGATGCCGTAGTGATGAGCTGGTGGGATTACGGATACCAGATCGCCGGTATGGCTGACAGGCCTACTTTAGTTGATAACAATACTTGGAATAATAGTATGTCTTCTGAAACCATCATATTTGCCAATGAGGATAAATTGCTCACTTTAGATACACAGCCCATATCGCTACTGTCGGAAAGGCAATGGCAAGTAGTGAAGAAGTTGCTTATCCTATTCTCAGAAAACATGACGTCGACTACGTTCTCGTCATCTTTGGTGCTTTAATTGGCTATTCTGGGGACGACATCAACAAGTTTTTGTGGATGATTAGAATCGCGCAAGGCGTTTGGCCAGATGAAGTTCAAGAATCGAGCTTTTTCACCCCAACAGGAGAGTACCGAGTAGATGATAGAGCGACAACGACAATGAAGAATAGTTTGATGTACAAGATGAGTTATTACAGGTACGTCTATTCCTGCAATAAGTTTGCAGTGGCTGAGGTACCAATCATACGTACGATTTTAGGTTCGAGGAGCTGTATGGTGGTGGACAGCCTGTTGATCGTGTGAGGCAGCAACACCTACCTAAACAAGGCCCTACACTTGACTACCTCGGTATGTCATTTCCGACCTGTTGAACTCGCTTTAACTCATCTCGTTGATTTAGATGAGGCATTCACATCAGAAAACTGGATCGTAAATCTTAGATATTATCACTCATACTCCCTTTCGTGAGCTGATGACGGTTACCTTCCCAGGTTCGTATCTATAAGGTCAAGAAGGAAGACCCATTAGGTCGAGATCTTAAAAGTGCAAATGCATTTGAAAAGGGCAAGAAACGAAAGCGCTCCAAGCCTGTGCCGCGCCGTAAATCCGTTGCTGTGTAACGATGCTTGATTCGTGCGTTTGCGGCAGATTAGCTAGCTATTTATCGTTTTCTACAACGGTTAATTTCAGATTCCAGTTGACTGGCATGAGGATGTATAAGTTCCCAGAAGAAATATTTTCATGAGTAACAATACTAGTGCCTCTTCCCATATGACCCTATGCCCCTCCCTTGTCATGGGCCCTGAGCTGTGAACCAGGATATAAGATAGATTTGTCCAAGAGATTGTCTATAAGCAAAAGCTTGTAAAACATTTGCTGTCGAAGAACGAGGCCAAAAAAACCTGAGTTTTCAGTAGGAAATCCAAGCCCCCACTGGATACAAACGTTTGGTGCTGGTTAGCCAGTTTTCCCTTTAACGAAAAGAAATAAGAAATAAAATACTAGTGATAGTTTGTCGAGGGACAAGGACTTCAGGTGAAACATCCGAACTCAATTTCTTCAATCAAGGGAATCAAGATGACTTCCTCAAGTGTCAACAATTGACTAACACAACCTGTTGAAAGCTTGTTGGTTTTCTAGACACTGGAAGGAGCTCTCATTCATTGTCTAAATAGTGCAGTGACATACCAGATAACACTAGGATCGGAACCGAACACTCATACAAGTGAATAGGAAATATGATCTATTTATTATAATGAAGGTAACAGCGCGATCTACCAATTAGATAGCCTTGCTCTTGACGAGTCCTATACAAAGACATCAGTGTCCAGTACTTAGGAAACCTGTTACAAGTGGGACCCACGTTCCACTTCAGTGACAGCACTAGCAAGGATTTCCTGCTGGGTCTTGGGCTCTTTGAGGTTTTCAAGAACCTTGTTTACAACGGTCTTAGTAAGGTCTGCCTGTTCACTCTCCTTCTGTTGCTGCTCGAAGCGAACCCAGCTGTCAAGGACGCTCTTCAGCTCAGAGGCAAGTTCGACCTTCTGTTTTTGAACGAAAGTCTCGGACTCCAGTTTGGCGGTTTCCTGATTCAGTTCAACCCTCGGGAAAGCTGGCAAACAATCATATATACCACACCTTGGATAGTTCAAAAAGAGATTTGGTAAGGGAGACAACATCCTTCATCTGGCCAACAGAGTCGATGCGCTCTTGCACAGCTTGTGTATGCTCAGCACGGGCACCGTCAAGTACCTTCTTGATACGCTGAATATGACCCTCCGCCCACTGACTGTACGGCTCACGTGCAATCTGTAGATTGAAGGTAAACGCTACATGCAACGTATAGATGGAGGTAGTGACACATACCTTGCCAATGTAGGTGAAGACAATGATGGAACCGATGAGAAGAATGGTTTCTTCGTTCACCACGTAGAGTTCACTCGAAATAGCAGCAGCAGCGAGTCCAGTTCCAAGGAGAGCAGTGCCAGTCTTGGTGATGATACCAGGCTTGGAAGGGAGTTTCTCAATAATTTCATCTGCACGTTGAGAAGGGGGAGGTGTTGCGAGGCCACGGCTGTGATATTGGAAGAAATCCTTCTGTTGATTTTCGTTTTGCTTAAATGGGAATAGCAAGTGGATACATACGCATGAACAACAGGGGCAAGAATACGGGGGCACACTAAAAAAGAATGAAGTTTGGTTAAAGTTTCAAGGAAATTGAACAAAAAGCAGAGCTTACTGGCTGCCCTGAGTGAGCTTGTAGCAATTCTCGAAATGGAAGCCATGCCAGACGTGATTTTAGACAGAAGAAAGGAATTGGTCAACGGGTTTGCTGGACCGTGGGAACATATCCCGACTTTCCACGACATGTCTTCCTAGTTGAGCATGAACATACCAGAGAAAGCTGCAAGTACAGTGGCAAAGTGAGATAGACTCATATCCTTGTACAACTGATATAATGCCTGCTTTCCATCCTTTGAGTATTGCTATGGGTGGATACTCTAATATTGTTTTGATAATTGTTACTTCTAATATTCTTCAGTAAAAATATTGCATAGGTGTTATTTGTTTCAGCCTTCATGGCTAACACTTCAAATTTGATCATCAAGTTGGTGATGTGCTTTGTTCTCTGTCTAAATGTCTTGATCTTTCATTCAGCATCTGTATCAGAGGTGGTTCACACTGTTGAAGAATAATGTGTTTTGGTATATGTAGGCAGATGTGATTGAAGAATGTATATTGCCACATGTGAAGAAAAATTGTAATCAGTAAATTTTCTTCTATTATATAAAGAGTATTATCTTGTATGCTGAAGTCCAACTTTTCATGTTGAATCTCAGGTATGTTTTGTATTCTGCTAATATACTGGATTGTATCTAATAAACAATAGTAATCTATTCTCATAATGGTGAAAGACTGTAAGGTTAGTCTACATGTTGCTCAGTCACAATTTCAGAAGTTGAAGTAGAGTTCAACAGAGAAAATACTGACGAGAATAAGTATACTGACTTAATACTGAAGATCAGTGTTAATAGTATGGAGACTATGGTCAATTATCAGACTAGAGATTTACAAAATATTTACCAGTTCTTAAGTACAGAAGAAAATATCTAAAATACTTGAAAACTTAAGCAGTGCAATTACTACATAATTATGCAGTTATTTACATTAAGTAAGATCAGTGTCTAGGCCTAGCTCCAAGCTAGATAGATAGATGTCTAATCAAGTTAATCTACAAAGAGACACTAACTGGATATAAGATTGAGATAAAAGTAAACTCTACTATGAAAGACTGAGTACTTGTAGAGTTTAAACAGGGAAGTAACACCACTGTAGAAGATAGGTTATATATCGAGGTATTATAAAGGAATAACACTGCCTATTGTGGCAACCACTAGTCAAGATGACCAATAGACCACTAAGTAAACTTATAAGCTAAGTATCTTGTAGGAATCACAAGAAAACTTGACAAGGAGTCTCTGATGCATTCCTATACTATTTATATGAAGAGTCATGGTCCATGCTAGTGATAAATAGCTTTACCCTAAAGTACACATGTTGTCTATAAGTCCACTATACCATTACTACAAGGCAAACATGTCTCTGATATCATTGTTTTAGCTCCTTCTACTACATTTCAGACCTATGACATCACATCATGTGATTGCAGTCACATGCCTCTTCATTGTCCAAAAAGAAAAAGAAAAAGAAAATCAAAAGAAAAGAAATATCAAATCAAGAAAAATAGATAAAAAGAAAAGAAAATCAAAATAAATTGTTAGTATTCAAGTGCACCATAACACTGCTATGGAAGATGAGTTTAGTTATAGGGTTAGGCTTGGTATATAATAGTATTTCTCTCTTAGAACTAAGTCTTAAAAGTTTTATTGAGTTTATCTAAAGAACATATAATTATACTATAATATAAGAGAATCTGTCTTTGTACAAAATTTGAGTGCTTAAACTTCACTCATATTTCTATTGAATTATATGGAGTTCTTAATTAATACTTTCTGAACTCTGTAGAATTCCTCAAGCTAATACTGTTGCTTTGTATTAGATGTGGTTCACATCTCATTATCCAAGATCTGATGAAATATCTTGGAAGTCCAAATAAGCCAGTTGTGTATTATCCAAGAATGCAGAAGATAGGATCAGAATAATCTTTGGCTTCAGCTTATATGCTATACCTGTTAGAAGTGATTCATACTTGCTGGATTTATCTGTGAATGTAGTATAGAAGATGAAAGCAGAAGAGTAGACTTAGCAAATAATACAAGGGACTAAAGATAGTGCTATACAGATAATTAATCTTGGTTTTAACAGAATGATATTATATTTAGCCTATTTGTTGTGCAGTCAGAATTTTTGGATGATAGAAGTTTGGAAGGACCTTAAGACAAGTGTGATGTTATGACTCAAAGACCTTAGAGTGGGTCAATGAATAAAACCTTATATTAGGTTAACATAAGAGAACTCAATAGAGAACTCGATACAAGACTGTCTACCTTATATACAAATACCTAATGGTTTGTGTGAGCTATTTCTAGCCTACCCTAAATAACTATGTATATGTCTTAAGGTCAATATGTGTATCACATGTTGTATGACATTATCTCTTCCAGAATATTCTACGTCCTTCCATATATCTTGTGACTTGTGACTGTCACTGTCACTGTGTCATTTGATATGACTGATATAGGACTGAGTGGTGTCACTAACCCTAACCCTAAGTTCTAAAAATAGAAAAATGAAAATAAATTGAAAAGAAAAAGAAAATAAAAATAAGAAAATAAGAAAAAACTAAGTCTACTTCTTGCAATCTTGACATGTGGTACAAGTTTAAGTTGATTATTAGACTGAGAAATGGTACATAGTAGCTAATGTTCTTAAAGATAGAAGTGTAAATCTAATAATACTCTACTACTATACATACTCTAGGTTATTGGGCACTATAGAATAAAGAACAGTGAATATTTTAGAGGTTTCCAGAGTATAGAATACAACTATATTTATCTAAAGAGTAGTGAATATCTATAACACAATTGTAAGTATAGGTGAGATAAAATGAAGTACAAAAAGTTTACTTCAAAGGCTTCCAAAGTATAGAATACAACTGAGATGAATATTGGCCAGTAGTCCAAATATATATTATATCTAACAACAAGAGAGTGAAACCTTAGTTGTCTAAGGTCTAAGTATAAATATGGTTTAATTTTAAACAGGAGCCAATAAGATGATGTATTGATCCATCTTCAACATAGAGATTGTTGTTGATCTTGAAGTATCATGAGTCTGATAGTCTTAGATTATCCACTTTATATTTCAATTTTTCTTCTCATTTCTCACTTTCTAAATAATATTTGCTCTAAGTAACTATCTCATAAATCCTGTTCATACTAACAAAGCTCTGAACATTACTTGAGAGAAGTAGCTGAGTATCAGTGTGTTTTGGAACATTTCATTAATAACATCTTCACTAATCTTATAACCCAGCTCAGAAATCTACAAGTCTTAATATCTAATACTATCTAAGTAGCTCTTTTAAGAGCACTCCTTCTCCATTAATATTACTAATGAGACTGTTAACAAGTTAGAAGGGACTACCTATTACTAAGGAAACTGTATAATAGAGGATTATTTAAATAAGTTTCAGACCCTAATCTTCAAAGCCAATTATACAGATCTATATACTATAGTGGTCAAACTTTGCTACAGACTTTAAACAGTAATCTAGAACTAGATTGTGACTCTATTGGTGGAGAAACTCAAAGATACTGATTCCTCTACTATGTAGAGAATAGATTAAGATAAACAAGCTAATGAGATATTTTAGCTAATCTAGCATGTTATTCTTGTTTCTTCCTTTAATTTCTAAGTGCTGTAGAGCTTATCAATTATTCCTCCTTTTTGGTTACTGTTCTCTATTGTATTAACATCCTTATACTTGTTATCTTTAGTACTTCTCCCAGATGTTATAAACATAGACATTACTTGTAAGCCTTAGCTGGTACTAGCTAATTAGTATTACAAATGTAGAGATTTTAACCATATGGTTAAAAAGTACTCAGTAAGATTAAACATCTAGCAATTAACCACTGGGTAATAGAATAGAATATTTAAACACAATAAAGAACATTGAAACTTGTCAACAATTAGAGCCTACAAACTTAAAAGATATTAATAATAAAAAAATAAACAAAATTTTGTATAGAGTAGCCAGTGATTTGTATACTCCAACTGCTGATAAATAAGTTTACTGCACTTGAAATAAAAGAATATATAGAAGATAATAGTAACCTCTCTAATACACTTGTTTGTTTACTCTCTATAAGCTCTGTAGTTCTTACAAAGTGCTCTAAGTAGGAAAAAAGACTTCTTTTATGTCTAGTTATTAATGTTCTTAATATCTGTAAAGCTTCTTTATACTTCTTTATTGTCAGAGTCAAAAACAGTAAACTCTATTTATTTTCATTTCATTTCTCATTTTTATTTTCTTATTTTTAGACTTAGGGTTAGGGGTTAGCATGATATCATACAACATGACATGGTGTCACATATCTATCACAAGTCACAGTCACACAATAATGTGTTACACAGAAGATCATAAAAAGTCCTAGAACAATAATGTTATACTATATATTCTTTAGAATAGGCTAGATTTAGCATAGTATAGATTATTAGCTAAGTGTATATAAGGTAAACACTTTGTACTTAGAACTTTATTGAGTCCTCTCATTTTTATTCTTTTAAAATCATCAATTTATTACATAGAATATGATAGTAGTCTGTAGTACTTACATAGTAAGAAAAGAAAAGAGAAATGAAGAGAAAGAAATAGAAGGGAAAAAAAGAAAAAGAAAAGGCTAGGTAATACTAAACTACTCTAAGTAGAGAGGTGACAATGAAAGCACAATTAAGTGATTTCTTTGTGAAAAGATAAAGCTCTCAGATTAAACTTAAGAAAGGCAATGAAATTTTTTAAGAAATCTCTGTTGGAGTTTTAATATTTGTTGTATCTTCTGTATTCATAAAGAATATGACATCTTGATTCAATAGAATAGTTACTGCATGGATATTTGAAAGGATCTTTTGGAAAGAATTTAAAACAATATTCTCCAATAGAAGTGTGATTTATAATAGCTTTTATAGCTTGTGTACATAGAGTATTGGAATGACCAATGAGATTAAGCCAAGTGCCATTCTTTGAATAAGTGGGCTTAACAGGTGTGTGTCAGAGCTGAAAGCAATGGACTTTACTTATTTTCATTTTCTCTCTCATTTTTATTTCCTTTTAATTCTTTTTCTATTATTTTCTATCTCAGAACTTGAGGTTAGGGTTATACATGACATTACAGTCATGCTGTCATGCTGTCATATATCAGTCATAGTCACATGATCATGTGTCACAATAAAAGAGCATAGAAGGTTCTGAAAGGATAATATCATACAGTATGTATAACACATGTTGACCTTAAGGAAAATACATAGTCATTTAGGGTAGGCTAAAATAGTAGGGCACAGACCATGGACTTTTAGTATATAAGGTAGATAATTCTGTACTGAGTTCTCTTGTGTAAACCCTATATAAGATTCCTTTTCTTGATCTACTCTAAGGTCTTAAGATCATAACAGTGTGTTTTTGTCATCAGTTAGCTCTAAGAAATGTTTTTCTTTGTATTCTGATGTCTAGAATATCATTTGCTATTTACAAATGATGTCATTACATTCTTCTTTCTTGTTAAAGTCCCATAATGATTTACATAGGAAAATCAGGTTGATTTTAAGCCACTTAGTTTCTTTGTTGTCAACCAAGTGAAGAGGCTATTTGGTGCTGCTAGGTTAGTCCCAAAAAGCAATGGAATTACTAGAGTTCATGTTAAAGAACAGTCTGAAATCTTGAGATACAGAAATAGAATGCAATTGGTATGGGTATAGCTTGATTTATTCTGTATCTAATCACAAAAATCTTTGCTTCAGTTGAAGTGATGTTGACAGTGTGATGAGTAGTTTTCAATAGGAAATTATGATTAGAGTAGATATATAATATAGAAGTAGTAATATTATTCTTGATGCTGATATCAGAAATGACAAGAATTATGTTTAGATTCAAAAAGTAGTCTTCAAGAAGCTTGTTGAGTAATCAGATGTGAGCATTCATGTTTTTGATATTCTTTCAGTTTACTGTGTGAAATAAAAAATGATTAGGAAAATTATCTACTAAGCAGAACCTAGGTAATAGTTCTTTGTAAAGTCTATTAAAGAAAGGATAGACCTTGTTTAAGCAATTGTTGGTATCAATGATGGAACTCTTGATCTTGAGTCATTGTTTGTTCATAAAGTTACCCATTGACAGACAATGGAGTTTGGCTTTCTTCAAATAATAGTTGTTTAGAAGAGAGTTGATAGTATATTGATTTAGAAGTGTTGCAATTCTAAGATAGTATCTTCCATTGATTTTGTTGAGGTGTAGATGGATAGAAATGAGGCTAGTAATAGCTTCAACTTTCTATGAAGATGAGATACAAAAGATATCTATGATCTATAGCACTACTCTGTATTGTATTTTCTTAAGTTTTTTGAGAAAATAGTAAAAAGGTACTCCTTTGAAATACCACAGTTGAAAACCATAAAGAGCAATTAGGATTATATATGTTCTACAAAAAAGTTACTTTTGTGAAGATGACAATCCTCTAGTGGAATTACCTAAAATATTTATACTCTTGATAGTCAACAGAGCTTTGTTGGAGTAGAAGTGAATATGTTAATGAAAAGATAGCTTTCTATCAAAGATGAATCTGAGATATCTTCACTTTTCCTTTGGTTGAAGAAGAAAGCTTCCTAAAGGTTCTAGATTTAGAGAGATAGAGAGAGAGTTGAAATTTTCATGGATCTAGAGAAATAAAAGACCTTTGATTTACTGTGTTTAATCATGAGGCCAAATTTCTTGAGAAATAAAAAGACCATCATCAACAAAAGAAAAAGTAGAAACTAAAATAAAGAATAAGAGATTTTGATTTTTTTTCAAAAATATGAAAAATGGAAGCCATATAAAGAGCAGATAGAATAAGGAATAAGATAGATTCTTGATCTATGTCTACATCAGTCCTAAAGGAAGATGGAGTAAAATTATTCTATATATTGAGTTTTCCTATTAATAAGATAATTGGAAAAGAAAGTGGAAATTCTGTGATCTAAACCCACTTTATCTAAAATCAATGAAAGGAGCTAATAGTCAAGAGATAGAAAGAATTGAGCAATGTTCAAAGCAAGAGTGCTTATGTAAAGATCTTTGATCTAGTCTGAATGTATAAGATAGGTCAAATAAAGACTAGCATTAGCAGTTGAACAAAATTTCAAACCTCCTAGTTGATTTGGGTAAATAAAGCCAAATACAATTAAGAGATTTTGGAGTCTTTTACTAATGACCTTTTTGATGAGCTTGCCCAAAGAATTGAGAAGGACAGTGAGGCAGAATGTTTTTGGAGAGTTATATACTAGTTTGTTTGGTTTTGGAATGATTGTAGAAGTCAAATTCTTGAAGTGTAATGGCTAATATCCAAGATTAATACAAGTATTGGCAATGTTCATAATGTTCATAATACTTTTGTTGTTAGAAACCAATATTTTAAGATAGCTCTATGAAATATGATTAGGTCTAGGTATAGATGAACTATTGTACTTTTTAATTATATTAGTGAATTCCACCTTGGAGAAGGGTAGCTACTCAGAAAAAAATTTAGATGGAACTTCATCAAGTAAAAATAGGTTGATGTGCCAGTTTTAAGCTGAATTGAAAGTCATATAAAGTGCTTGTCAGAGATCTTCTAATTCAATACATGAATGTTCATTGAATTAGATGGCTTCTGTAGCTAGTAATCTATGTTTCTTGACACAATTTAAGAAGTCCCATGGTTGTTTGTTTTTGAATGTGATTTCTTGGATTTTCTTATCAAAAAATAAATATTTTGTTCTTCTAACTATTTTTTTGAAGTTTTTCTAGTCCACAATGGATTTAGAGACATGGTATGAGGTCAAGTCTCTTCTACATTTGTCATTTCACCATAATTTGGAGTACTTAGTAATTTTGACCTGTTTGGAGTATTTCTTCCAGAAATTTATTATAATAGAGACAAATTCATATACTGCCTTTTCAACTGACTCACTATTGTGAATATTGGAAGTACCAACATTACCAAAATTATTTCTAAGTTCTTTGATAATGTCAGAGTTGTGAATATTGGACTATATTTTATTTTTATTTTTCTATTTTTATTTCATTTTTATTTCATTTTTGCTTCTATTTTAACGTTAGAGTTAGAGTTTAACAGTAATAGTCACATGATTATATAGTCACAATAGAACATGATGGAACATTCTGGAATAATGATATTATATAATATGTATAATACATGTTGACTTTATGGTTTACATATGGTCTTTAGGATAGGCTAGACATAGTAGTAGTAGTATGGACTATCTAGTAGAGTATATAAGATAGACAACTTTGTACTAGAAACTCCATCAAGTTCTCTTGTGTTAACCCAGTATAAGATTTATTCACTTAACCAGTCCTAAGGTCTTAAGTTTGTAACAGATGAACTCTAACTTTTCATTATTGTTTTTAATAATAGTCTATTATTTGTCTTAAATAAACTTCTTCTTGATAATAATATCAACTGTTAAGAGGGCATAATCCAAATAATGGCAAAGATATAGCAAGATGAAATAAGTGTTGATTTCTTTAGAGTTAACTCAAAGAAACATAAGATTAATGACTAAGTTGGAGTTATTTAGGTTATCTGAATATCTTGTTGAAATATGATTAACAGGAAATGATATTTCTAGATCAAAAGAATCAGCAATCTTATTTAGTGTGTCAGCAAATGTTGAATGATGAGGATATATTGGATCTTAATCATTATCTCTGATATTAAAGTTTCCTGTTATGATAAAAACATTATTGAGATTAACCTCAATATTCTTTAGATATTTTAAGATGCTTTGATAATCATCTAAATAGACATTGATCATGAAAAATATAATTATGTAGTTAAAGAACACAATGAGATTAATATCTCTGTGATTAATAATATTCTTTCTTAGTGAGAAATATAGTTGAGAGAGTCAGATGTTAATATAAGTGATAACTTTGGAAAGTTCATTGTCATTAGATGACAGTCTTGAAAAGGTGATCTATGATAGATGATTAGGAATACTGATAATTTCTTTCCTCTTCTTAGAAGAAGAACTAGGGATGTAACAGATGACCAACCAAGAAAGCTTTTAAATAAAAAGTATATTGAAGTTTTTATTGTTTTCTAATAGAATATCCATGAAAAGATAGTTTTTGTAAACATTCTGTGAGAAGACTTTGAGATTTTTAAAATCATGCTTTACCACCACTTACAACTAAGCAAATTGAGTTTGCTTAGATTTCTTAAAGTTCTTGGAATTTTTTGTTATACTAGTCATAGTTGAAATGATGTTTTCAAAATGAACAGTTGTAGCTATTTACCTGGTAGTTGCCTTTGCAATTGATGCATTTGAACATGTATGTGTATAGCTTATCTTTGAGAGTTTTAAGTCTTAGAAGATTGGTTTTGAAATTGGCCTTGCAGCACTAAGCCAAATTATGGTGATGTATGAGTTTGTGAGGTCTATTACATTTTGGACATTTGGAACTATGAGTGCAGCAAGCAAAAGTGGTATATTTCTATTTCCAGCAATTTTTGCACTAAAGAACTACTAGGTTCATGTTAGTTCTATGAATGGTAGTGATATAGCTTCCAATATTGAAGTATCTATTGATTAATATTTTGGTATTAGAGCCACTTTAGGAATCCAAAATATCCACCCAGATGACATCCATATTTGATTTTGGTGATTGTCAAAGTTGTGAATATTAGACTTTATTTTATTTTTTGTTATTTTCTATTTTATTTTCTATTTTATTTTATTTT
>Ga0157357_1000281_pt1 | contig 21375 bp, 21 predicted proteins | sample AttcapACBM1_FD_111485 | JGI IMG/M metagenome (GOLD analysis project Ga0157357, IMG submission 111485) | Fungus gardens microbial communities from leaf cutter ant in Botucatu, State of Sao Paulo, Brazil - Atta capiguara ACBM1 | ecosystem: Host-associated > Fungi > Mycelium > Unclassified ... | reverse complement strand
TAATATTATCCTTTTAGACTTTTCTCTATATCATATGATGTTGTGACTGTGACTGTGATATGTGTGACTTAAAACAACTATCATGTCTTGTCACACTCTTGTGACAGTTGTGACAGTCACATATAACATTACATCAATTCTCTTAGCTAAGCTCAAATAAAAACAGAGAAACTAAATAATAAAGGAGAAAAAAACAAGTTCATTATCTTCAAGTCTGATATACAACATATAAGCTAAAGCCAAGATCATTTGCAAAGCCTACAACTCTTTGTTTCTTGGACAAGTTTCTATACTTGGTCCAAACTTGTGGAACTGTATCTGACAAACAATAAAAGTAACATTTGAATATGTATTATACTCATCTCAGTCTTTGTAGCATGAAACTGAGATGAGAACTGTGTGGCATAGAAGAAATATTGTATAAGAAAAAAGGAATGTGATGTTAAATAAGGAGAGAGCACAAAGCAAAACATATGCAAGACAAACAAATAACAACATACAGTACTACTATAGCAGACTAGACAATGAGAATCAGAATAGTGAGAGCAGTTACTAGTTTATTGGGAGCTAATCTAGATGATGACCAACCTAGGAGCTTACATATCTCCAGGACAGCATAGAGCACATGTATCAGCAAGCTATATCCATTGTGGAAAACAAATATGACACATTATCAACAACAACAAGATAATCAGTTCTTCTACTAGCAATATCATAGTCTATCTTAATGTCATACACTGCCTCAAGGATATTCATGTTCCACAATGGATAAGACTTGCACCAATCCAGATGACTTAATCTGTTGATTAAGCAGGGCCTAAAAGTGATGTCCGGGTTTGTTACCCTCCCAGAATCAATACCAATTTCCAATCTTTGCACATGTCTCTCTCTCTCTCATTGGATGACTTTCCTGTAGGCAATCTTGAGATTGGTTCGTATACCGGACATGAATGACCTCCAGAGATCCTATCGGCATGGAGACGAATATGGGAAATTTATTTTGCTGGCAATCATCATGAGCTATACAACGAGGATCCTGCCCAGGACAATGCAGACCAAAGGCAGTGGCAGGCAATTTTCAGTTCTATTATCGAGCAGATAGCCATAAACGCGTGCGCGTGCGACAGAGTAACGTCACTCCTGGGAAGGACTCATATTTCCTCAGAATGAAATTTCGGAATTCCTACCGGAAGTCATCCATTGAAGTCATCCACTGAGGCATATCATGCACTAAATAAGCTGTGTCTTCGTTCAGCCTCTAGTTTCCATGCACGGACAGCAGTGACCATCATCATGTTGAATCACCCTAAATGAAATCTTGCGAGGACCTTGTGAGCGCTGGCTGACCACTTACGAGAGAAACTGAGGTCTTAGGAGACGTGTATATAAGATTAGACAAGATGTGAGTTCGCCCTGTATACTACTGTTAAGAATAGACCGTCGCCTACAAGTGGTATCAATCGTGGTGTACAAGAATAGTTCAAAAATGTACACAATAAATAATCAAAATACTGTCTGGGAATAAGTGAGTGGTGTGATCAAGCGCCACACACAGGGGGCGGAGCAGTACTAGGATCTATCCAGGGGTCAAGATATTTGCATCCTGGGATTTCAACATAAGCACCAGCAGTATCAGAAGGGTTATTCCAGCCATTTCCTACATCCACTGTCGGAGTGGCCGTTGAACCACTAAGGGTGGTTAAAGTGGGTACAGGTAGTGTGGAAATGGGTCCAGTAGGGGTATAGGAAGGGAGGAGACTGACAGCTCCTGCGGAAGTTATGCTAGCAGGAGGCCAAGGATAAGCGCTCGTAACACTAGCTGGGATATTTCCAGCTCCAGAACCCCCTATTTGCCACGATTGGAGAGGAGGGTTGAATAGGTTGCTACCACCGCACGCGCCTATTGCTTCACGAGGATCCTCAGGCATCCAGCCTTGCTGAAGTCCCAGTTGGTAAGACCATGCAGGACTCTCAACTTTACCTGTTACACTCGAGTTTCCGATTTTCCAGGTCCAGAAAAAGTAATTCTGAGGATTGAATCAGGAAGATTAAAAGCCAGTCGGATCACAAAGGTAAAAAATGAATGACCTGGAGAGCGTCCATACTTGAAAGGGCGAAGTTTTTAATGTCAGATTTCATCTGGTCACTATACTTAGTCCAATCTGTCCAATGCGTACAGTTTCCAACGGTCGGGAGATTCTTAGCGTATGTCCCTTCGTAGCGTGTGCCCAGATCTACACCGTTCAGCCAAAGGCCGCAGTCTGTGACAGCATTGCTGAATTCTCCGGCAAATGTTAGACCAAAAGCTCTCATGGAAGTGTTCACAGCACTGCCCCAAGTAGTGCATGGCACATGACGATAAGTTGACATTGCACTGTCTGATTGCCCTCCGAAGCAGATGTAGGGGTGATTATCGAGGGCAACACGGTCAGCGTTGGGCAAAACACCGACCCATTGATCCCGGGGAAAGAAGCCGTCATGGATGGAGATGAAAGGTCCCTTTCCTTCACCTATTCCACCACCTGCATTGCGAACAATGTTATATGCTTCCAGATAACTGTATATAATATACATATAAGCTGCCCGACTGTGTATCTGAAACGATAAACCAACATACAAACTGACCAGTGCATCCTGGCCCACGATAAATCCTTTGGGTTCATTGATAATACCAAACATTGCCACAACGTCCTTATACTGAGGCTGAGAGATGAATTCTGCGAGAACACGGATGATGTCGAGGGAACGTTGAGCATTCGCGTAGCCCATAGGTCCGCTGAGGACACCGATAGTACCCAGTTTGCCTGAGTGATTCCAGCCATTTTGGCTTCCTGGAAGAGCATGCAGGTCGAGGTTTATCCGAATGCCGTATTTACGAGCCCATTTGATTGCTTTCAAAAAGTACCTAAGGCCAGCGGTTGTTTTCGAGCTTTCATCAAATCGTGGTGTCAGACTCACTGCCAGGAAGTGTGAGCTAGGAAAGGTTCCTCTCCTCGAGTTTCTACCGCCCAGTATCCAAGCGGGATTCGAACATAATTAAGACCAGCACCAGCAATTTCAGCAAAATCTCGCTCTGTCTATAGGTGCGTCAGATGACGTCAGTACCTGAGGTGGGTGATCACTCAACAATAAAAGTTTTATAGTGGTCCTCAAGTTGACTGATACCACCATGGGCAGTGTCTGCACGCATGTCCTGGCTCAATGTCCATTCGTCAACCGCCGTGATTGTAGATCCGTAGTACTTCTCAAAAAGAGCAGGGACACTGTGGGAGACTGTTTTAGTCAGATGATACGTATGGAGCTATCAATAACTCACATAAACTGTAGTCAATTCACAGAGTGGTGAGCGAGGGAAAAGATTCAAACAGATGGATACACACAGGTTCAGGCACAAGCCAACCTCCAAAATTGACTCTGCATAAAAATTGTCAGAAGGTAACGACAATGTATGCAGGATGCTGTACGCACCCCCTGATAACATCGGTACCGTAATTAAAGGTTTCGTTGAGAGCTGGTGACCAGGACTGAGCGCGAGCACCGTTATTGAATGGATCTTCTTCGTCATAGTACCAATACCCGCCAAAAGGATTTTTATAAGTGAATTTGGTTCCATCTTCCATGGTGATTTCGGAACCATCTCCACCAGTCACGATACGGCTCTGTGGCTTGCTTGGTTTGGCTGTGGATGTGGGCTTGCTACTCTCAGTGACAGCACTCCCCGAGTCTGTTTGTGCTCTGGGTCGAATGACAGCGAAATAAAGAGGGACGACGATGGCAATAACAAGGAGAATGAGTGCAGCGAGAATTGCGAGGATGATAGTTTTTCTACGGGATTTGGTTGCCGAAATTTCGGCATAAGTAGCCCGTTTCTCTTCAAGTATTCTAGATTGTCCGACAGGCGACATGGGCATTGCATCTTGGACAGTACTATAGTAGCTCCCACGTGGGTCATCACTATATTCACCCTGGAAATGGGCGTTTGGTTCGTTGAGAGGGTACACGGATGAGTCGTAGTCGGACGGAGGCTGGCTGATCCCAGTATGATAGGAGGATGGAAAAGATCCACGAGGGCGGGGTTGGTGGTCATCGTTGATAGCAGCGCCTAGAAAGCGAGGGGTGGCTGCACCAGAGGGAATGGTAGAGTCAGTTCCCCCAATGTCAGTCGCGTGTATTTCTGGGGTGTGAAAAGCAGGGGGATGAAGATCTGGAGAGGGAGGAACATTGTACAGAGTGGTAGTAGGCTGGTCCTCGCTTGTAAGCGGCAGCGGGTCGTAGTGTGTGTTCGGATCGCTGGTCATCGTTCCCGAACAACGATGTGTGTCACACTCTGTCACATGAACCAACGTCATCTATCAATTCAGGGCAAGGCACGCGACATGTCTTATGACTATGATTAATGATTTTTTTTACTGGTAGGCTAGCCATGGTTGTCCTGTTGTGTGTTCTGTTGCTGTTGTTGTTGCTGCTGCTGCTATAGTTGTCAAATGTGAGTACTTGGAGAGAAACATGACGAAGATAATTGACCATGAAACGCAGAACACTTAGCTGCTCTGGAGTGAGACCTGGTATTGTACCATAATAGTTCAAATTCGTCGCTGGCCTGGCCAATACATTTCCAGCCACCTGGACATTCGGAACCCCCATCTGACTCTGTCCAGGCTGACTCTGATCTACTGTTATTCGAGGAGAGTTGACGTTGGTTGGCGTTGCTGATTTGCGTGGCGGTGTCACATGCGCGGCGGGCGAGGATGTCGAATCACGGCTGACAAACGACGTCGTCAGGGTACCATTTAGTCCGCTGGAATTCCCATTCAACGACGGGACCAAAATTTGCCCTTGCTGCCCCAGTTGATGCCCAGCTGCTTGTCCAGCCTGACGGGGTTGACTTCCGGGTCGTACTTGTTGTTGAAGCTGGAGTATTTGTTGAGCGGTTAGACGTGGTGCCCCTAGAGCAACATTGGGTGAGTTGATTCGCGATACATTCACCTGGTCCTCGAAAATTACCCAGTGCCTGATTAGTCAACGTGTTTGGAGAACGTTGCGCAATATTGGTCACTTGTGCTACTTGAAGCCCTTGCTGTGTCATTGATGGTGGAATTGGAACCGCTTGAGATGGTGCCTGCGTTGGTTGTGATGTCTGTTGGCTACCTTGTTGAGGCTGCGTCTGTGCCTGTGTTTGATTCAAAGTCCCTGGTTGTTGTGGCTGCTGAACTTGTTGAGTGGATTGCTGTTGCTGTAGGAGTTGTTGCAGTTGTAGAGCATGTTGTTGTGCCTGTAAGACATTAGCGTATCCAATCACAAGAAAAAATATTACTAACAGGGGTCAAGCGTGCCTGCAATTGTGTAGCTCGGGTGACCTCTTCCTGCCTCTTACGTAACTGTATATCATGAGTGGTTTTAGCATCTTTCTCTGTTTTCATCCTACTTAGTTCGGCAGGCGAGAGATAACGCATACTATTGAAAGGTACATGCGTTTCATGGATAGTCGACGGTTTTCGCTGTGTATCTGATCCACACTCCGGGTCAGCGCCATTTTTCAGATATTGACCCACCTGAACATACTAAGCATCTTCTGAAATTCTGCCTTCTTCTTGGCGGACTTTCGTATTGTCTCCTGTAATAAGATGTGCCTGCGACGCTTCTTCGACTCACTGCCCCCAGATGAATTCAGAGCAGGATTTGTCACCGTACTCGAGGCCAGCCTCTTGACACCTCTAGTGGTCATTGGGGACGTTGATACAGTAGCATGTTCTTCTGATACAGGAGCTACAGAAGGCTGCTGGTGCGGGAGTTCGGGGTGTCTTCGAATTTCGGCTGCCCACTTCTCCCTCCATCGTTCGAAACAATCTCTCATTGTCCGTTTATCTATTGGTGTAGTTATCCGCATCGCGTTGAAACTCTCCGATATGAGTTGCCAATTATAGGGATATCGATCAATCAGAGTTTTAAGCAATGCATCATCATTGACACTCCATTGATGTTCCGTCGCTCTCTTCCGATCCTTTTCCCGTTCACATGCAGCCGCAAAGAGAAGCTGTTGTTGGGCAAGCATCGCAGAATTGCTCAACCGGTTATCGAATATTTCTGATCGAGCAATGAGTAAATTTGTTTTTCAGTGGCAAATACACCTTAGTACCGCTCATGTCTTCCGGGAGCCGAGTCGGTCCCTCATATTCCACATACACAGGAGTTTCACCTAGCGGAAGCCATCGTCCATCTTTCCAGTTCTTTGACGGTTGTAAAGGTCCAATAAGCGTTGGTTTGCTGTACATAAACTCTCCAATGGGGAAAAGCTTGGTATAGGTTGTGTCCTCTATGCGTTTGTTGGGGTCATCTCGATCCGAGTTCTTCTTCTTCCCTTCAGGAGCAGAAGCTAGCGGAAGAGCAATATCCAACAGATTAAGAGGATGAAGGTCTGGGAAAATAGTAGATAGGTCGGCCGGTGGGAGATCGACTGTAATGAAATCACGATGATCATCGTCCACCGCCTTGCTGGGTTGAGTGATATGGAAATCATCCAGATCTAGGAACAGCTTGTCGACCTCGAACTCCATTATCCGTTCTCGCAGAGGGGCATAAGCCCGCTTGAGAGAAGATTTAGTAGAAGTTGTAGGGGCATCGCTATCTGCATTACTAGAACTGGAATTTGAGCTTGTTTTGACTCCCAGTATGGGATCCTTGGAGGAGGATTTAAGTCCAACTAGAATGTCTTTCTCCTCAGGATAAACCATTTGCTGGTCCATGGAGTGACCTCTCGTCTGGGCATCTATCTGCGCACTTTCATCACGGCGCAGCACAGAAAAATCTTCACTCTCCTCGGTCTTAGGCTTAATAGATGGTTCTTGATCTTCATGTACTTCGTCTTGAGGCGGAATTTCTATAGCACCTTCAAGTAGCATCAGAGGTTGTAATGCATCAACAATATCATCCTCTTCCTCGTCTGAGCCATAGTCAACACCAAGCAAAACATTTGTTTTCTCCTCTGAAGATTGATGTTCCTGTAAGACTAGCGTCTCTGCCTGTATAGGTTCACCGTCCTGCTGAGCATCCTGCAGTTCCTCTGACTTGAGATATGCTGGGTTCCACAACCTACACACTCCCCGTTTCACCCGTTCCTCGAGGGAACCGGCAGCGTGCCACTCCATAACAGCGGTAGCTAGATTGTAAGCCAAAGCTATCTTCCACCGCCGTTCCTCCCGAAAATCAATTCGCATCCATTTCTGTATGTATACGGTTCGATATCAACTAACAAGCTCAAAACCGCAACTCACCATCTCGTCCATAAGGTAGTCCCAGTGACTTTTTACTAGACCACCAACACCTCTTTGCTTTTTAGGCTGCCTGAAACTCCACCGCCCACTGTCCTTTAGAGACTCGATGCGGTCGAAAGTCCTTATTAGCTTGAGCTCAGTCATAGCTACCTGAAATAGTTGATTAGTAATACAAGAGACTGAAACACATTTTCCTACCGCCCATTCCCGCGAGCTTAAGCACTTTGTCGGACGTGAAACTCGTTTCCACACAGGGTTTGCATTGAGCGTAGCCACCCATTTTTGAATGCCCATGGGTAACAACTCTTCCTTCCTGGAGTTCTCCTTTCCACTCTCCTTGTCCTTATCCTTCTTTTTCGATTTGGTCTTCACTTTACGATTAAACTCCTGGGGTAGATTCTTCAACGACGGCAAAGTGTAGTCCGTATTATACTGATGTCGGTGAATAATCGGAGAACTATGTGACTTCTCTTGCTCGGGGCCGACGAAAGGACTCTCGTCAAAGGTGAAAGAAGTCATATCTGTAGAAGTGCTTGGGGCCAGAATGATCACAGGAGGCCGGGGTGTAGGGGTTGTTTGTATTGGGGAGGACGGTCCAAGATGCATGGAAGGAATGGAAGACTTGATGGGTCCATTGGGTGAGGGCGAGGTTACGGATTGAAAGGGGGAAGGTAATGCAGGCTTATCAACCATCTGGTTAATGTTTCCCTCTGAGATGACGTCTATGTCTTCCATGAGCACATCGGCATCTTCAAGGGCTGCCTCGGAATTCTCGGTAACGGTTTGAGATCCAACATCGGAAACCTCGCCAGGCGTTACCATTCTTAATTGTAGCATTTCTCCATCACCTCTAAATGACGTGTCTACTTTCATGGCATCATTATCTGCAGCTTCAGATGATTGAACATCCTCCCTCACGCTCTCAGTTTCTCTTGGAGATTGCGAGTCGAGGGCCCTAGTAGTACCAGGATGATGCTCCTGTCCAGAAAAGCATCATCTGAGATATTTGTGACTGATATGATTTGATGAGCACTTACTTGATCATCACGCAGCGGAGAACCGAGACGAGGATCCATATCCATTTTCTTACTTTGGGCTACATCATGACGTGTAGAAGGCGATAATGTACCGAGATTGATTGATACAGAGGATAGTGGTGGTTTGAAGGAACTATGAGGAGATTTGATGTAGTTCGTGACACGACTCTGACTCCTCGTAGTAAGACGTAATTCAGAACTATCGGCACTCGAAGGAGAAGGAGAAGGAGCTGGGAATACAATGGGCTGATATTGATTCTCCGAAAAAAAATGGTTCTCATTAAAATGGGTAATACTCCCATTGTCGGGACTGGAGATATATCAACTGAGAATATGCCAAGAAGCAGAACGAAATATGGCACACTTTTTGGCAATATCAAAGCGCTGTAGAAATCGCTGCAAATTCTGATCATCTTCCTCCTCCAAAGTCAAAATGGAGCCGACATCATTGCGCCTCAGAACCATATGATATATTTGACGAAGTAGCTCATTGCGTCGGGTTGAGACAGCTCTACAAGATTCCAGACGCGATTAAATAGATTGAGAGACCAGAAGATAAGAATACTTGCTTCAGCTGTACCAGACGCTGTTCTACCAGTTCTTGAGTAGAGGAGAGGGACATAGTTGAGAGGTGGATTTAAGCCGGCCGTTTGTATTTGCTTGTTCTGGTCACATCAACTGCTTTCCTAAAATGAGTTTCCTGGGAGTGATGAATGACCAGTGAATATAGTGTCTTGGGCTGCATAAACAGTCGATGAAATATTAGCTGGTGGATTGCAGCTTATGAGAGGGAAGTTTGGAGTGGCTAATACAAGGTTAATGATATTATGAGGGTAGAAGAAAGAAGGACGTTGTTGAGTGAAGAATACCATTTCTCAAACATTCCATTATTATGACTCACAAACTCTATCTACATGAGCCTTAGTAAATATAAAAAGTAGAGGGTTGTAGTACAATTCCATTCTTGACACCAAGTCTAGGGTTTCCTAATACTATGTCTCCAAGTCCGTATATTTAATCTGCTCCGTGCTGTTAAAGATGGGTCCAAGTCCCTACGAGATTTTCGTACATTGCTCTCTTCTGCGATGATGGAAATTGGTCGTCACTACGGCAGATGAGAGTGTGTTGTACTACATTGTGCAGTAGCTGGCGCTGAAAACTGTATACAGTATACGTAAGGCAGTATACCTCGTGTTTCGTCATTTAATACAAGCTCCACGTAGGATAGATAGCTTATAGCTTGAAGGTGACCTGGGAGAGGAAGTAGTACCATCGATGCTCGATGATGCACCTAGCGGCCAGAGATAAGAATGGAAGAAAATGGAAGAAATGTCCTGGAGAGGGCCGTTGAAGAAAGGTTATATATAGCAGCGAGAACGTAATAATTGAATACACAGCTGCTGAATAGAAATAGAATAGCAAGTCATCTCAGGTCAGTCTCGGGTCACACACTCGCTAAGTATTCCAATGCTTTCGACTCTGAGTGTCTCTCGGCTCACTTTCCTTATTACTCGTCGAGCAATTGCACGGAACCCATCAACAATTTTGCGTCCAACTACCACCCGTTTGTATGCAACCAACTTGCCCAAGACACCCTCCAGTTATCTCTGCTTCTCACCATGGTCAAACCACTTTCCTGGATCTTTGCACACTCGGATATTTCTGCAATCTGGAGTCTACGCACTCTTAATTGTCGGGCTAATGGAGGTATTTGAGTATTTATGGGTATGATGAGTTCCCATAGTGTGAGCCCACTGATCAGTTAACGGACCAGTCGAACGAGGAGGAAACTCAGGAAACTCACAAACCGACACAGTATGCATCCCCGGAAGAGCTCAAATTTGCAATTCAAGAACTTAAAGCCGAATTTCCTGACCCTCAGTCTATTACGACGGATCCTGGCGCCCTTAGGACCCATGGCTTATCTGAAAATTCTTATCATCCTGCCTTTCCTCATTCTGTCATTGTTTGTATTCAGTCATCTTGCATCAAATCTATTTTTACGTTTCAGAAGGTCCGTCCAAAATCTACAGAAGACGTAGTCAAGATTGTCAACCTCGCCAGGAAACACAGAGTACCTATTATCCCATACAGTGGTGCCACAAGCCTAGAGGGTCATTTTTCAGGTGTCAGTCGCCTTTGTTCTCTTCACACTGTAACATCTGCTTAAAGTCAACAGTATTCCTCGGGAAATATATGTCTTGACATGTCTGGCATGGATAAAATTCTACAAATAAACGGTTGGCCTGTATTTTGTCCGTTTTACTAGTACTGAGACTTTTTCAGCTGGAGACTCCGACCTTGTCTGTCAACCTGGTGCACGGTGGGAGGATATCAATCAGATGCTTGAGGTCAAAGGAATTCCTTTATTTTTCCCAGTACGTCAAGGAGTTGTCATACGTGAGTGTCTAGTGATATCCAATTCAGCTCGACCCTGGGCCAGGTGCCGTAAGACTTGTCTTTGTCTCAGTCATTCTTTTGATTCAATTCATTACAAGACTATTGGAGGTATGATTGGTACTGGTTGTAGTGGCAGCAAGTCGTTGTTCTTCCACACATTGATTGATTCTGCTAATAATTTTCAGCCAACGCTGTCAGATATGGGACCGCTCGCGCTGAATGGTTCTTGAATATTGTAAGCCTTTCTCCATTTACATACTGCTGACCTGGATCCCGTCATACATCATTAGACTGCTGTCCTCCCAAATGGACATATTATCAAAACAAGGAGACGTGCAAGGAAGTCGGCAGCTGGCTTCGATACGACTAAGTTGTTCATTGGTGCAGAGGGCACTTTGGGTATTATAACTGAAGGCACGCGAATCCTCTAACTCTAGAGTTATCCCGTTTGACCACCTTCTCAGTGACTATCCGACTCGCACCCTTGCTCCCTACGAAGGTAGCTATGGCACAGTTTCCAAATGTCGAATGCGCCGTTAGTGCAGTCCAAGAAATATTGAATACACCACATGGGTCTCATATTCGTAAGAATAAGTTGATTGCTGGTTGCGCCTTACTACCCAGAGTATTTTAGAATGTATTGAATTGCTGGACGATCACAGTGAGTCGCAGCGCAGTCCAGTATTGGTAAATCGAAATGTCCTCATGTTCACCAGTGATGGATGCCATCAATAAGGGTGGGCTCATCGACAAATCTCACCCGGTGAAAGACACCCTTTTTTTCAAAATACAGGGTGATTCCGGCTGTATCTCTGCAACCTCCAGGACTATCCGGGCTGTCGTCGAGAAATATGGGAGCAAGAATTTCAAGTTTGCCTCAACGGACGAAGAAGCTGCAGACCTCTGGCAAAATCGTAAATATGCCCTTATGTCCAGTCTCGCCACTTATCCAGGTACTCGATGCTGGACTACGGATGTCTGGTACGTGGACTCTTCTTTTCCATAAAACCCGACCGTTTTTACCTCATGATCCTTTACACCTTGGATCCCCTGTTTCTATCGCCGTACCCTTTGATAAACTCATCCTTATCCTGTCGAAAATTGATGCTTCATAACCCCATAGCGTGCCAGTATCCAAGCTGCCACAATTAGTCCAAGAAACCAAGAAAGATCTATATGAGAGTGGACTTAAAAGTACGATTGTGGGGCATGTAGGCGATGGCAACTTTCATGCATTGATTCTCTTTCACAATGACGATGAACTGAAGAAGGTTGGTGATGCAGTCCATCGTCTCGTGCACAGGGCTATCAGTCTGGATGGTACATGTATGTCCATCAATTCCCCCCATATTCGGATCTTACTCGTGGCTATAAATACATAGGTACTGGCGAACATGGTGTTGGAATTGGCAAAAAGGAGTATCTCCTTGAGGAGCTCGGTGAAGGTACCATTGAGTTAATGCGAATTATCAAGCGGGCAGTTGATCCTTCCAACATCTTGAATCCTGGCAAGGTATGACATCTTGGGTTTTGTTCATGGCAGGTTCTTATCATTTCTAGCTCTATCCTGACGAAGCCAGTGAGAAACATTCAACAAAAGATATTCAAACCTGAGCGTCCGCAGCATCGAGCATTTCCTTGTGCTTGAAATAATATATATATTCGCTTATTAACAAGCGTTGTGATACGAAAGGCTGACTAGAAGTAGCTTAGTACAACGGTTCAAATTGAATTCCCTGAAATCTCTCCATCACCTCCCGTACCTCGGCCTCAGCAAAGATAGTCGCCTCCTTTGAAACGACCAGCTTCTTTTCGAGCTCTTGGACTGACATGAACCTTAATTTTCCGTGATCATCTACCATACCTAGCTGCTCGAAACGACGTAAAGTGTTGGTGATACGTGGAAGGAAACCCGGTAAATCCCAACCATTGTCATTTAATGCAAGAATGGCGCGCACAGCAGCGTTGTTGATGTCACGGTGCAATTCCTCCAACTTGGAGAGTTGGACCTCCATCCATCTAGCACGGCGTTCTAATGCTAATGTCAGAGCAACAACTTCGTCCTCCTTGGCACCATTCTCCTCAGCCGTCTCATCCAAAAAATCGTCACTCTTGAGCATATCTCGAAGAACGCTATCGAAGGATGAGCTATCGTCCCATGTTGTCCTGGGGAGCAAACGAAGAAGGTCGGAAATTGTCTGCGTTAAGATTTCAAGAAGTTGTTGGAAGGAGGAGACAGCATTATCAATTGAGTTGGAGGGAACATTGCTTGAGAATGATGCCCCTCCGACAGACAGTGCAGACAGTGCATGAACAAGAGGGTCATATTCCAGAGGCATTTTTGAGGTGGCAGCAATCTTGCGTAAGTCGAAGAAAGAGTGGCTAGTCAAGTCTACCCGGGGCCTGGTCAGTTGGATCTGTTCCAACAACTCTTCAACAGAGGCACGACTAGACTGGTGCTCGATCGAATCCGAGCGTGAAATAGTACGGCTCGAGTTCGCAGTCTGTCCAGGAAGACGAGGAGTCTCAGAGATGGTGGCAGAGAGAAGAGTCGGAGGCTCGTCCGGAAGGTGCTCGTCGTCTCTCGGAACTCGGAGAGGCTTCGTGGCAGGCCTGGTCTTCTTAGGCTTCTTGGAGAGCAAAGGTACCTGGGAGACATCATCTGCGAGGTGAACTTTCTGAACCTGGGGCGTCGTTGGGGACATAGGCTGCTGCCTCTTGGTAGCAGCCTTCATCATTTCAGCTTGTTTTTGTGCTTTCCGAGCAGCGGAAGCCTTCTCCTTCTCTGCTCGCACAGCTCTCTCCTTTTCCTTTTCGGCCTTTGCTTTCTCTGCTACCTCACGAAACACTCGTTCAGCATTCTCTTGTTCCATTTTTGCCTTAAGTTCTTCGACTCTCTTCTCTTCCACCTCAATTTTCTTTCGCTCAGCTTCTGCAGCACGTTCCTGGAGGACTCGCTCCCTCTCTTCTGCCTTTTTCCGCACCGACTCTGCCTTCTCCGCTGCTTTCACGGCTGCCTTCTCCTGGGCAAGCTTTTGTCGTTCTGCAGCCCTTTCTGCTGCTGCTGCTGCTTTGGCTGCCTTTCTTTCAGCCTTTTCTTGCGCTTTTGTCTTTTCCATCTCAGAAACTGGACTACCATCCTCGGTTGGAAGTGGCAAAGGCGATTCAACAGCGTTGACAGAAAGGGCTGGGAAATCAATAGCTGATAATGAAACTGAAGGTACCGGCGAGGTAGCGATGGATACTAGAAATTATTTTGAGAGATAACAGGGGAGTTGAAATGTCAGCATCACATCACAAAAAGACCGTATGCGACAATCAAGGGAGGGGAAATGCACAAATGCCCAAGTTTCCTGTCAAGGTTTACTGGGTTTATTGTGTACGCGCAGTAAGAGCATTAATTAACGCATTGACGCTGGTCACGGCGTTCCCGCGTTGAGAGAGCGCAGGACTTGGCACATTTACCTCCCTCCCCTGGGGAAACAGAATCAGACTCACCATGAGCAGATCCTTCATCAAGAGTAGGAATTGGACTGACATGCGGATTGACTATGAGGGTGCTGCTATTGTTGTTGTTGCTGTTCAAACCAGGGGGAAATGCAAGACCTGGTGGAGGTCCGCATGCGGCGATATTATTCATGGAGGACTGTAAGGTGGGAGCAAAGCTTGCAGACATGATAGCCGGGTCATGGAATGGCGGTTGTGCTTTGCTGAAACCAAGAGGTTCTGCATACCAACATAAGGCAAATAATGTCATATTTTGCAGGACTCACCTTGAAGGATGGATTGCTGGTTAATCGTACCAGCGCGCTCTCTACTGGACTGGATGAACTCCCTTAACTGGGCCTCACTTAGATCAGCATCAAATGGCTGGAACCTTGGAGCTGATTGACCCAGAGCATTTTGTGGCTGACTTTGTTGCAACATCGGCGACCCTACATGGGAGACCGGCTGCGAGTAACTGAGTTCTTGGTGATTGAATGACGACCAATGAGGCTGTTGCAATAGTCCGCCACCTGCACCATAAAAAGTTGGATTTTCGCCTGAACTTTGGAAACTCGGTGCAGAAGTGCTCGTAGGTGAAGACATGAGGCTAGAATTCTGTCTGCTCCGAGCGAAATTGAAGCGGGAAAACTTTCTCTCTGCATCGATCACACGAGCTCCCCCAGAATCTCCAGAATTCAGGTCATCGTCAAAGACGTCAGCGAAAGGATCGAAAGACCCGACATAGCTGCGTTGTTCCTGTCTATCTGGATCAGATTTAGTGGCAAATGGATCATAAATCGAATGGGTAGCAGAGTACTGAAGTCCAGGTGGGGGTCCGACGTGTAGGGTATTGGTCGGATTTGGGGTTTGCAAGGCAGGAAAATAGGGTCCAGCAAACGAAATGGCGGTATCAGGGTCAAACTCTCCCAGACTTTCGGAGGCTTGTATCTCGCCAGCGAGCTTAGGGTCAAAATTGAAGCTAAACCCGCCACCATCTGCTCCACTGAGTGTTTGCAATGTTCTATCAAAGTCTGGGAACGGACTGTAGCCAGCAGAAACAAGCGGCGCCTCTCGACGAGCCTTCACATCATCAAGTAATGCACGTGCTGCAGTAGACATTTGGTACGAAGACTGAGAAGATAACAAAGGAGTCTGCGGTGATGTAGTAGCAACTCGAGGTGGCAGTGCCGAAGATGGAATCCCTGGAGGTGCCGTAAGGCCAGGTGGTACAGGTATTGCTGAAACCATCGATGCCAATGACCGCATGGGAGATTGTGCGGAACCAGGAGATGATGGCCTGGATGAGGACAGGAGGCCATGGTCCTGAAGATGGGTACTGGTATCTGACTCGGTAGTGATAGATAGTGTCATCGGAGAGTTGGTAGATTTCGGCACTGGTGGTTCTTTTTGTGATGTTTTGACGTCAGTTGGACCAGGAGGTGTTGAAGGCCGGGAAGCAGATGTCTGAGAGAACGGTGTACCTGCTGATCTCCGGTCGACCCCAGATCGGGATTGTATCGTACGCCCTTCTGCTGCATGAGCAATACCAGAACGTCCCTGGCGAGGTGTTCCACCACGACGAACTGGACGAGTAAGAGAAGCACCCGAAGACGACGCCAGTCCACTGCTGGATTGAGTACCCGGAGTTTTTTGTGCCCATGATGCCCCCCGCGGTAAACCTATATATATGCGTTGAGGACAATCAACTCAGAGCTTCAGGGGATCAAACCAACCTTCCGGTTCATCCGACCTCCTGACCATCGTCGCACGAGTTCGACTTTCGGTCGCTTTCATGGTGTGCTTCCTGGATAAGCTACGTCAGCAGGGATTGGATAAAGAGAGAACACACATACAAGGTCGTAAGATCTTCTTTGGTGAAGCAGTCCTTCTCGTCTCCCCACTCATGGAGGTTCATGCAACCGTGATCTACGCACAAAACACCGCGAAGAAACGCCATACAGTATTTAGTAGTCCCATAACTTGCTCGCATAACCTCTTTACCACCACCTGGAGAAGGAAGTCCATCGACAGCTGCAATGGCCCGCGCAGCATCCTCCTTTCGATGATACGTAATGTATAGACCAACGACAGGAGTACCACTTCCACCGGAAGGTGTGCGTTTGACGAGAATGATCTTGACTATCTTCCCATATTGGCCAAAGTATTCGTTTGAACGGAGAGTCGGAATGAGCTTGAGTGATATTAAGTGACAAGAAATGACGTGAGTGGAAAAGTCATGATTACCTCTTCCTTAGCACGAGATCCGATGCCTACGGCGTACACCACATTACGCTGGACTACACGAACATTTGCTAGATGACGTCTTCCAAGGGTATCAAGCTCCTTGCGTTCGCGTTCCCTCTGCTTTTTTTGTTGCATGAGGCGCTTATGGCTACGGCAGGATTAAAATCACAGCAAAGATGTTGAACACACTGTGCTTACTCTTGCATATTGATGGGTTTGAATTCAGTAGCTTCATCAGTATAGATCCTACGGCAAGCAGGACAGCGCTTGTTGAGGTTCTCCTTGATGTGGTGCCAACAAAAGCGACAAATCTAGCCCCATTATTTCGCATGTGAATCGTGATAAGCTGGAAAGGGCATTTCGTACCTGGTATCCACAAACGCAAGGCTTAAAGTTCAGATCAGAAATATCCATTTCCTCAAGACACAGAGGGCACTCCGTGTTGTCCTATCGATTATAAACAGCGATTGCGCTCAAAATCAGCTCTCTCTTCATCTAAATAAGTTGGGAGCCTACGGCTTCATCATCGCTCCAGTACGCGTCCTGTACTCCCGCAAGTACATGGGACTTGGACTGGGAAACAGAAAACCCTGCATGAACGACAGGTGCTGGTAAAGAGGGTTGTAGTCGAGGGGCGGACATGACAAGAGCTATGAGCTATATCTGGAAGAGGCAATTATAAGTTGGATGGGGAAAAGAACAGTTGAAAGTAGTATTTACAACGAGGCAAAGCCAAAGCGTTGTGTTTGACATCTCTCACGCTTATTTGTTCCCGCTTGTGGTCAAAAGTTTGACTGTCATGATTAACCAATCGCGGGCCATGAACAGCTTGGCCTTACAATAAGAACATCAATAACATTTAGTTAAGTTATCAGGTCAATTTGGCGTGCAGTGTGTGGACTAGAGTATTCCACTCATATGTGTTGAATGCTGGACACCTTTTCAATCCTCAATCCTCAATAGTTGTTCGAGTTTTTTCTACGTCCTGTGCCTAGTGATACGGCTATATGGCGGTGTCGTTGCCATGTCCCCCCCAATTCTGATTTTTTTGTGGCCAAACTCGATGGTCTGTTGTAGTTTCAAAATCTATAGATGTAAATCCGTCGTCAGATAAGCCCTAATCTATGTTGATTAGATCATGCACTCATGTGCTATGTGATCGTGGGCCGATCATTCATAAACTTTCCCGGTAAATAGAATAGTGCCAGCGATAACTAATTGACTGGCTGTTTCACCAATCGAGAATGATGCCTGCTTCGACAGACCAAGTCGTTGATAGTCTTACATCTTCTCTGACCAATCTGTCAGTACAGTGAGTGATTAATAACGTCAATTCACGTTCGCTCAAGTGTCTGGGTAGAACAAAACCTGTCCCTGAAAGCACCCAGCCCCATGAGCAGGTTGTTACCCCTTGGGACGTCCAGGGAGGCGTCTCAGCTGATGGCAAACAGCAAGTGATTGACTACGACAAACTCATAGACCAGTTCGGTACTCGAAGGATTGACCCCGCTCTGCTTGAACGTTTTGAAAGGTCAACCGGGCGCATACCGCATGTATTCCTGAGACGAGGCATGTTTTTTTCTCACCGGTCAGTCTTGAAGCAAGTAATCTAGGAGTGGGACGAGGGCATTTACGCGATGACTAGCGAGCTTGACAAGATACTGGATCGATACGAACAGGGAAAATCGTTTTTCCTCTACACTGGCCGTGGACCGAGTAGCGATAGCATGCATCTGGGCCATATGATCCCGTTTGTCTTTACAAAGTGCGCGATGTTAAATGATTTCAAGAATTCTTCCAACTCCATCCTAGATGGCTTCAAGATGTGTTTGGTTGCCCACTGGTCATCCAGCTTACAGGTGCACTTTCCATAGTATGACTTTAGCCATTCTTTGATTGATCCAGCAGCCAGATGACGAGAAATTTCTGTTCAAGCATGAACTCAAGCCAGATCAGACACGAAAATTCGCAAGAGAAAACGCAAAAGACATTATTGCCTGTGGATTCAACTCCGAGCGGACTTTCATTTTTAGCGACTATGACTACATGGGTGGGACGTTCTATGAAAATGTGTCGAGAATCTCTCGTCAGATCAGTTATAACCAGGCAAAAGCTACTTTTGGGTTCAATGAATCGTAAGTTACCACATTAAAACCATCGACACACCTCGATCCAACGAACCCTTAGTGATAATATTGGCAAAATCCACTTTGCAGCCATCCAAGCTGCCCCTTCCTTCTCCAACTCTTTTCCTCATATCTTTGGAACGACCTCCAACATTCCTTGCCTCATTCCTTGTGCGATCGACCAAGACCCCTACTTCCGTCTCACGCGTGATGTCGCTGTCAAGTTGAAATATCCTAAACCCGCGCTAATTCACGCCAAATTTTTCCCTGCTTTACAGGGGCCCCAAACAAAAATGAGTGCCAGTGACACCAATAGCAGCATATACATGACGGATAAACCAAACCAAATAAAAAACAAGATCAATAGGCATGGCTTCTCGGGTGGCCAGGAGACTGAGGAAGAGCACAGACGACTGGGTGGTAACACCGAAGTTGATGTTGCTTATCAGTACTTAACGTTTTTCCTCGAGGATGACGAAGAGCTTGAAAGACTGGGAAGGGTATAGTCGCTATTTTGCATATGTCTACACTCACTCAATTGTACTTTTAGGAATACCGGACTGGCGAGCTGTTAACAGGACAGCTCAAAGCAAAATGTATTGGCGAACTCCAAAAGTTTGTCAGCGAATTTCAAGAAGTCAGTCGTCACGTCCCCAAGTTTGAAAAGTCATTCTTATATCTTATTCAGCGCAGGAAGAACGTCACAGAAGCGGACGTCGATGTATTCATGAGTACAAACCGCTCAATTGCACCCACGATGAACAAATGCCAAGTCTCTCTTCCGTCCACTAGTTGACGCTAGTACACAGATGTATCGACAAAATATTGAATTCAAATCCATTGTGCAGCCGGAGATATCATTGCTCCAAGTCGCAATTCATTTCCTCGCAACTCCATTGATTTTCTGTGCCCGATCATGAAGTGGATCGATGTGTTCTAGAAACCATTGGCCCAAAGTAGCGAGGGTCGCTGTCCATCCAATCAAATGTATCGATGGGACCATCAACGAGTCCTTTTAGTTGAACCTGTCTTGAATTGAAAGTTCATTTCCGATCAAAGATCCCTCGCCTCCCGGATACAATATCTGTTACTTTTCTTCCATTTTCCGGTACTGCACCAGAAACTGTGAAGCCAGAGCCCTGTTGGCCCCACATCCTTGCCATCAATTAGATAAAAAGAACTTAGCCTCTGGGACTAACGAAATAATGATGTATGCATCGCAATAAACTGCTATTGCGCCTCTGCAATCGGATTAATAACAGAAGTCATATAGAGACAGGAACTAATGGTTGCCGAGGCCCTTGAGAGAGCGAGGTCAAGAAAATACATTGGGCGGCAAGTACATGGCGTATGTGATGCAAAAAGATTACGAAGAGACAACATGATCATGATTCACCATCCCAATTACAAAAAGGGTTCATTTTCTTTTCGGAGGACCCTTCGGCCGTGCAAAGGGCTTCGACGGCTCATTTACCCTGGAAGGGTCACCATTGCTGCTACCAAATCCTTCAGGACCAGAGCCCTCGAGACCAAGCTCCTCAACGACATAATCCTCTGTGAGTTCTCGAGGATCTGAAGTCTCTAACTTTCGTGAGGAGAAATGGGCCATGGGGGCAGTAGACGCAAACAAATCTTTCATCCATCGATGTGTTGTGCCAGACCCTGCAGAATAAAGCATGCGGTGCTTAATGGGGGAAGATGAAGGGCAAGAGTAGATAAAAACTAGGGATACTGAAATGAGGTGGAGATGCAGTTGACCAGGAAAAACATACTGATTTCACGGCGCGGAGGTGAAGTGTGTGACTGTGGCCAGGCCAGAAGAGCATAGCATGGCTCACTTTTGGGAATGGATGAAGCGAGCTGATTCATTGTAATTTCGGAGCTCGACTTGAGCACAATAGTCTCCGTCTCCGGGTCGACGGTCTGATCAAGTGTTCAGATGCCAACTTGTTTTGTGAAGCAACGCTACTCACAAGAACGATTATTGCACAATTATCACCTCGGCCAAGCTCAGTGACAGCCTCCTCTGTCTCTGAAGTCCATTTGAAGCCGATGCCATTACCGACGTGTGTCGCACGAGTGCGACTGCCCTGATAGGAGATCGAGCTACTCTCTGCAGCGCGCACGTCAGCCATCTCCAGCTCACGGGCGGATAGTGGTTTGGGAGCAGCGAGGTGCCGTAGATGAGCCTGATAGGCTTCTGCAGTAAGGTCTACTTTTGAAGTGGCATAGATAGAGTCTGTGAAGAGGGTGGATCCGAGAGATTTGAACAAAGAGGCACGCGATGAGGCATAGAGCATCTATGGCTGACGGATTACTCCAAAGCTGGACAGAGAAAAGTATCGCGGTACCTTGTCTCTGACTTTGGCGTGATCAGGTACATAGGCGAAGACGGTCCAGTCGGTCGATGGAGGATCCAGCCTTGCGAGAATATAAGCAGGGAAAGTTTCTGAAAGGACATGGTCGTCCTGGAGCCTTGCGAGGTCGTCGTCAAAGGAGCCGACAGCGTCCATGGTGAGTTCATGGACGAGAGATTCTGGAGAGAGTGATGAGCCTTGGGACTAGAAGATGAGGAGGCGACGACGAGACCATTGTGGATGACGACTTTGAGAAAGCGGACAGAGGGAGACTGAAGGGCGTCTGCAAATGCTGTGGCGAGTTGCGGGGAGACAGGGATGGGGGACGAGGCAGACATGAGAGTTATAAATCAATTTTGCGCCAACATGATCAGTTGCCTGACATGAATCAATCGCCTGACATGAATCAATTGCCATAAATCAATTGCCATAAATCAATTGCCATAAATCAATT
>Ga0157357_1000277_pt1 | contig 21477 bp, 23 predicted proteins | sample AttcapACBM1_FD_111485 | JGI IMG/M metagenome (GOLD analysis project Ga0157357, IMG submission 111485) | Fungus gardens microbial communities from leaf cutter ant in Botucatu, State of Sao Paulo, Brazil - Atta capiguara ACBM1 | ecosystem: Host-associated > Fungi > Mycelium > Unclassified ... | reverse complement strand
TGGTCCATGCTAACAATAATTAACCCTGCTCTCATATCCATGTTGCATCCTTATGTCTGCCTCATTTTCTACTTAAGGCTACCATGTTGTTTCCATGTGCCCTGACGTCATCTTCCAGACTCTTCCACTATGTTCTAGGCTTATGACATTACATCATGTGACCTGTCATGTGACTTCCATGTCATGTGGCTCTTCATCATCCAAAAGAAAAAGAAAAGAAAAAGAAAATCCATATAAAATTAGAAAAAATAAAATAAAATAAAATAAAAATTGTTAATGTCCAAAGTGTCCTATAACAAATACTTGTTCTTATTAGTACAACTGTTTCAACAAAGAGTAGTATGATCAAAAACAACAGAAACTCTTATGAAAGTAGAATACAGTAATATAGTGATCCTGTTATTCTTAGATGTAGTTTTTTTTCTTTTTCTTTCTCAATTTTCATGTCATTTGTTTTTGAACATATATAGTTACAAAGTAGCTACTGCAAACTACCCTCGCACCTACATAATAAATTGGTGATTTTAGAAAAATAAAAAAGTGTAATATGATATCATATATGATGAAGGCATGACATATATCATAGTGTGGTCACATGATTATGTAATATAGAGAAGATTGTAGAAGTTTTTAAAGCAGATGATATTATACAACATAGTTACAGCATGTTAGTCTTATAAAAAGTACATGGACTTTAGAGTAGGTTAGTTACAGTATGCACACAGACTATAGTCTGTAGTATATAAGGTAGACTAGTTTGTAATGGGAACTCCATTAAGTTCTCTTGTATTACTTAATACAAGAGTATATCTTTTGTCTAATTTTAAGAGCTTAAGTTCATAATACAGCTAGCTTGGAGCCAGGCTCAGACACTAACTGATGACTATGAAACTATGTTATAGCACCACTCAAGTTTCTAAGTGTTTTTGTTAGACATGGTTTACACCTCATTATCCAAGATCTGATAGGACATCTTGGAAGTCCAAATAAGTGATTAGTGTATTATCCAAGAATGTAAAAGATAAGTTGGAATGATCTTTGACTTCAGCTTATATGCTGTGCCTCTACTAGCCACACTGGTTATATATTTTGGAATGGAACTTGATGAACTTAACAGATAGAAAACTACTAGAGGGTAGCAAGGTGTATCATTGCCAACACCAGAAATAGATGTCAGTTTTAGTCAATTTTCAGAATAACTAATATAGTGTGAACTACTGGATTATATACTAGGTATGCTACCTAGGGTAGTTATCTGAAATAGAAGCTATTAAGCAAGTTACCCTGATTTCTAATGATCCTTGGATATTAGGGGATAGAGGTCTATGGAGTTAACAAGAGACAGTGAGGACATCTGAGATAAAATAGAGATATGTGATCTATATTAGAAGAGGTTGGGAAGTGCAGATAAGAGAGAAAATGTTATTCATGGGTTAAAATAGATATGGTCAGAAATAGGATGTAATATTTGAAGACACTTTTCTCTATATTTAACAACTAGTAGATACTCTGTAAATCTCTAGCCTAATAATTAACTATAGTCTTTGTCATTATTAACAATAAACTCTGATGTTAAGTTAATACACTTCCTTCTGTTAGTACTCTTTCTATTGAACTCTGTTTTAATCTCTGAAGTTGCAACCAAGCAACATATAGATGACATAGTACATAAGCTGAACCCAAGTTCATTTAGAAAAGCCTGCAACCCTGTATATTTTAATAAGTTCTTATATATATTAAACTCTGACTAACTTTGCAGACTTTTATCTTCAAGTGTGAACTACATCTGACAATTGCTTCCTAAAACTCTCATAATCATCATCCAGTGCTTTTTATTGCTATCAGGTAAGCCTCTATCTTTTTAGGTAATATTTTGAATGCTTCCACCCAAGTTTCTAACCATCTGGGCATTCCTAGGTTAAGTCATCATTGTTCTGATAGATTGCAATAGATACTAAGATAGCTGCTACCTTCAGGAGACCTCATTTTATTCTCTTAGGTTTCTCTTGGAGGTAGGTCTTACCTGATGTATTATCATTCCAACTAATAGAACTTGGATTTCTCCTAAAGCTTGAAGTGCAAACTCTACACCTCCATCTGTCAGTTGCCCTAACAATATGCTTTTAAATATATATCATCCAATATCTTCTTTTACCCTCCCAAAATCACTAGCACAGAATAGATATTTATTAATACTAGACACTGTGATTATGTATAAGAAACAACAAAAGCAAAAAACCAAATCAAAACGAAACAACAATTCAAATAAGTTCTTCAAAAAATTGACATCTCCCCACATTAACCCACTACCCTATTAATACTGACACTTTTTTCTACAATACACACACACATAAGCAATTACTTTTTTTCACTCATCCACATCATTCCCAAAAAGTTCTTCAGCAACCTTCTCTCTCACTTCTCCGGCCTCATCATGAGGTCCCATAGGAATCTCCAGTCCTGCCACCGCAGCTGCTCCAACTTCCTCCGACTGTTGCTCAGTCCAGATTTTTGACTCTTCCTTTGATGCCTCAGCATCATTGTGAAGTTTATTTTCCTTCGGACTATTAAACCCAGCATCACTCAAATCCATCGCAACCGTAATCTGATTACCACCCTCTTCCTTTCCCTCCATCTGATCCTTGTCAACCAGTCCTCTCTCTACCTCCACATCTCGTGTAACCACAGGAGCATTAACATTCACCGGACTGATCTCTTTCATGACCTCTTCTCCTTCATTTGCTTCAGCAACACCTGCCTTATGCACAAGTGGAAGAGGAGGAACAGCAAATGTGGTGCCGCTCCTCACCTCATCTCCAACATTCGCAAAGATATCTCGTCCAGGTTCGGGCTTACCTGGGTCGATGATTGTGTTGATATTCTCGTTGGCGTTGGTAAGTTGGTTGTTTACATTAACTATGGCAGGAGCTGCTCTCTGAGCATCTGCGGGGTCTTGATCTTGTGCATTGCGATAAATATTGGCTTCAATGACTTCAGGATCTACAATATGAGGACCAGGGCCTTCATTCTCTGGGGCTGGCATGACAACAGTCGCAGTGGGTGAAGCAAAGTCTTCTTTCTCAAATGTCACTGATGGTAGTGTATATTGGGAATACTACGAGAAGGACTTTATCAGCTACTGACACGAGAAAGAGGAAAAACATACATCATTGTGGAAATCCCCACATGAGAAATCCCAACTCTTTAACCACCTCGCACCCTCACACTTCGGTCTCGTCCACTCTGTCCCATAAGCCAACGGCGCGAAATGTTGGAAATTCCAAATCGCCAGAATAATTAATATACCAGCAACCTGTAATCTCACTTTCGGTCTCAAAGTACTCGTTACCAGATCGAAAATTCCACAGTAGAGGAGAATAGCAAAGTAGAGGGCGGGTAAGTAGTGGTGCAAGAAGAGTTGGCGTGCCATGAGGAAGAATGGAAGGTAATGAAGAGACCACCCGACGAAAAGAAATCCGCAAAGGGTGTCGTACTTGACGACTTTGGCTATTGAAAGGAATAAAAATAAGAGGAGACACAAGGTAGAAATGAAGGAGTGAACGTACTGTTTTCAAAATCCCTGAAACCACGCTTCTGTCGCAGAACAAGAAGACCGCGAACAAGTGCATACAGGATAACAGCAAGTGTGCTCGACCACCAGATCATCGGATTGCCTATGAGGTAGATTTGTTTGTGGTCTTTGACCCAAAAGTTCTAAAATGAACATCAGATGAATGTTGTTGCTGAAAAGCCCCGAAACCAACTTACGATTCCACGACGAAGCCGAGGCCATGAACTAGGTCTTGAGTCAAATGCATGTCGATCAGTAAGGCCAGCATTCGTAGTCCACATGACCCTTTGAAGTTCGAGGAATTTGCCCAAAAATCCCGGTAGCTGATAATTGACTGTCGGTGCATCAGATGGAACTACGAATGCAGACATGACCATATCAGATGACTGAAACGACTGAAACGAGCGAAATCAAGGAACGCACGCCGAACATGTTCCGAAGTCTCGATGTACCATAACGAGTTCTCTCTCACTGCATTCTTATTACACGTCACCTCCTGTTGTTCATAACCCCATTCCGGTAACTTGACCTTGTGCGAAAACAAATAACACCCCGTCAACATATGCCTTAACCTAAATTTCGTGCGAAGAGTCCTGAGTCTCTTGAAGCTCTCACTGTCTCTTGTATCGCCCTCTGCCAACTCAACAATCCAGTCATCATTCGCATCACCCGCAAAACCAGGCATACCGTAGCCCGATACTTCGTTCTGAAAGTCGACCTCGGAAACGGGAGGTCGGATGTCGTGTGAGTGAAGGTGTTTACCAGTGGCGATGTGGAGCAGCTTAATTCGCATGTGAGGGCGAATGTATTCGAGAGGCTGAGTTTGGTAGTCGTATTGGGGATAGTCGTTGAGTGTTGCATTCATGAGTCGCCAGTCATTGTTCATGTCGCGGTGAGGATAAAGTGTGATTTGTTGTTCTGCATTGGGTTGCTCTTAGTCGATAGACATGGAAGTGTGGTTTAAGAAAGACGTACGTTTGCTCCCAGTAGGATAAGCATGTGGATGAGAATGGAGGTATCCGCCTTGTGTATTGACATGTCGGATGGTAACATGGGAACCGAGAGCCACATCGGCAAAAGTATCTGCCATTCCACGACCCTTGAGCGTATGTTGGAATTCGGAGCTCATGAAACCATCACCATCTCCCGAGTTCTCAAGGATGAGGAAATGGATCTGGAACATGAGCATGTAAAAGACGACAGGCACAACAATTAGGCAGATAGCTCTCGCAGTGAAATGACGAATGAACAGCCTAGGGGTGATACGGAGGTCGCCTAGGAGATTCCATAATCGCCACAAGGTACTGACGCCGACAGTTGCGATAGTGAAAAGTCCAACCCATTTGCAACTGACAACAGCACCGAGCGATAGACCAGATAATGCGAGCCAAGTCCACCAATTGGTAGTGAATGGCTCATGTTTGTCTTCATTACAGAAGCCAATCCAAAGGAAGACGGTTAGGGCAGTGAAGAAAATGAGGGGAGAGTCGAGGAGAACATGCCGCGACTGTGTAACAAGTCCGTTTTCGAATGTAATGAAGAGAGAAGCTAAAAGAGCGGTAGTGACGCGACAGTCTAGAGCACGGAGAGTAAGATATGCGAGAGGAACGGTTGCGACGCCCAGCGCAGCAGGAACCATTCGCATCGCGACGTATGGTACATGTTCGTATGTTCTGCGGAGGGTGATCTCAATCTACAAGAGGAGAGAGAGACAGAGAAACGAACTTTGCAATGTCTTTGAAATCAAACTGGCCGTTATAACCGAAGATAAAGCCGGCAAAAGTAATGAGGAGTTTTGCAAGGGGTGGATGGACGTCGACGAAATACTGACTCTTGATGTATTTTGACGCAAATTTGCCAAAGTGAACTTCGTCAAACCTGTGGAAACGAGGATTAATGTAATGCCACGAGAGTGATCCAGGCGACATACACCACACTGTCTGGCTTCGACAGACGGAACAACCGCACGGCAGAGGCCAGCAAAACAACTAGAAACAAAAGCTTACATTCTCCCTGGGAGATGCTGAGTCCTCCAGAGGGATAGTGCTTGGTCCTGCCAGGGCCAAAAGTTTTTGAAGCTGCAGCACGCTTCTGGTCTGCATCGTAGTCCAGCCGTAGAATATTGTGCTGGCCTGCTGGAGGAGGCGAGCGTCGTACCCTGGCGTGGGTGGACATGGCGTTTTCCAGTCTACGTGTCTTGTTCTGGAATCAGACCCGTGGAAACATCATAAATCATAAATCATAAATCATCCAGACGCGTCTCATTTGTATTTGCATTCCATGTCAGTCCAGATCTTCAACGAGCAGGTAGGCCCAGACTTGCTCACAGACGTGTACACACTACAACTCTTCACAGGCCACAGAAGAAAAAGCAGAGAATGCCCGTCTCTCATCCTTTGTCGGCGCACTCGCCCTCGGCGATCTTGTCAAATCCACACTAGGTCCCAAAGGCATGAACAAGATCCTCCAGTCCGCATCCACAGGCGAGATCAACGTAACAAACGACGGAGCAACCATTCTCAAAGCAATCCAGCTCGACAACCCAGCTGCAAAAATCCTCGTCAACATTTCAAAAGTCCAAGACGACGAAGTCGGCGATGGGACAACCTCTGTTGCAGTTTTGGCAGCAGAATTGCTGAAAGAAGCTGAGAAAATGATTGCACAGAAAATTCACCCACAGACCATCATCGAGGGTTACCGAATTGCCAGTGCTATTGCATTGAAGGCTCTGGAGAAGAGTGCTGTTGATCATGCGTATGTGTTTGCTCCTTTTCTTGCTTCATGTCGTGTTGACAGGGCTGGATTCAGGTCTGATCCTCAACAGTTTCGGAAGGATCTCTTCAACATTGCACGGACGACCCTTTCATCAAAAGTCCTGTCCCAGGATAAGGACTATTTTGCCAATCTCGCTGTCGATGCCGTGCTTCGACTCAAGGTATATCTACATCCCTTTTATCAACGACGGAATCCGGTGCTAGTACGTTCTTTAGGGCTCAATAGACCTCGAGCACATCCAAATTATCAAGAAACTCGGGGGCAAGCTCACAGACTCATACCTTGACGAAGGTATGTCATATTCCTTGCCATCCCCTAAATTGTAACTGATTCCAAGCTAGGCTTTATTCTTGACAAGACAATCGCTGTCAACTCGCCGAAACGTCTGGAAAACTGCAAAATCCTGATTGCCAACACCTGTATGGTTCTATACCCTCTTCCAACTAGACTCGTCTCTGAAAATGATAAACAGCAATGGATACTGATAAGGTCAAAGTCTTTGGTGCCCGTTTCAAAGTCGACGGTACGGGCAAGCTCGCCGAACTCGAGCGTGCAGAACGCGTGCGTCCCAACCACTTCTTTCTATATTGCACTCCATTTTGACTGTTCCGCCTATTAAAGGAAAAAATGAAAGCCAAAGTCGAAGCCATTGCTGCACATGGCATCAATGTTTTCGTGAATCGTCAGCTCATCTATAACTATCCGGAATCCCTGCTCGCAGAAAAAGGAATCTTAGTGATTGAACATGCCGATTTTGAAGGTGTTGAGAGACTTTCATTGGTCACTGGTGGTGAAATCGCTTCGACGTTTGATAGACCTGAGTTGGTCAAATTGGGGCAATGTGAATTGATCGAAGAAATTATAATCGGCGAAGACAAGGTATGCATTGGAGGATACCCCTTCATGATGTATCCCTACAGCAAATCAAACGGATAATATCTGTTCACTAGCTCATTAAATTCTCCGGTGTTGCCGCCGGCGAAGCCTGTACGGTGGTCCTCCGAGGATCAACAAACCAGATGGTAGACGAAGCCGAACGATCCTTACATGACGCTCTCTCCGTCCTTTCGCAGACAGTTAAAGAAACACGTACCGTACTGGGTGGTGGGTGTTCCGAGATGCTCATGTCTTGCGCGGTAGAAGAAGCAGCTAGGAGTGTTAAAGGGAAGAGAGCAATTGCAACGGAGGCATTTGCAAAGTCGTTGAGGGCGATTCCAGTGATTTTGGCAGATAATGCTGGGTTCGACTCGAGTGATCTTGTCACGAGGTTGAGGGCGGCGCATTGGGACGGACAGACGGAGGCTGGACTCGGTATGTGATTGATTATTGCTAGTCTCTTTCCCTTCGCCTCTTTTTTTCCGCCATGCTCATTTTCCGAATATATCCCCCAGATATGGACAAAGGAGCGATTGCATCGATGACAACACTCGGCGTAACAGAAAGTTATAAGCTCAAGAGACAAGTCGTCTCGAGCGCGAGCGAAGCTGCGGAGATGATTATCCGGTGCGTCACGTTCTTTGTTCTTGCGCCTGTTAAGGTTTCTCATTCTTGATAGGGTGGATAATATTGTGAGAGCTGCGCCTCGTAAACGTGAAGCTGTGTAGACTCAGAATAAATTTATCTGAACCTTTTTTCCATCAATGATACTCAAAACTAGAATTATTTGATCTTTGGGTGCTACAAAACTGTGCTGTCTGATGGAGGAGTGAATGTCAAACCCACGTTGTAGGTGAGCTGAGTTTCCTACGTAGATCACACATGTTCCGAAAGGTATAGTCGGGTGGTTACTGATCATATGATGCTTTCGATAATTTCAACTTTCTTCTCGGGGGTATTCTTCTTTCCAAGTTGCCATCAGCTCGGAAATTATTGGAGAGTACTTGTCCTCTCCGCCTGGGATAACAACTACGGTCAAAGATTTACAGTGTCTAGATATAACCTCTGAAATCAGTCTATATGTCTTGCGTCATGAGACTGAGAAGAGTAGCCATCCTGGATTAATGTGAGTTACACGTGACAAAGAATGACATAATCATACCCTGTAAGGAGTGTGGCTGTGCATTGGTCTATATATGGAAATGGTTATAGTATCAACTTCCTCTTGTCTCACCCTTACTGTTCGTATTTTAGTCTGAAACATTGATACGACATGGTCATATCCACATCCTGAAGTGAACTTATCCGTATTTGCGGTCGCTGCTATAGGTACACGTCTGGGATTGCACAATTTGTCTATCCCCCGATCATCTACCCCAATGCCTCTTTGGCACATGCCTCTTACATCTGATGCACGTGCTTCTGGAAACTTTCCAAACCGCGTTATCTCCTCGAACGTATCTATTTTCCAACCGTTTGAGCGAAGAGACAGAGACAGACCAAGGGCTTTGAGAACTGAAGTCTAAGCATTAATTCAAGATCTTTGCTAGAGATATTCAAGCAACGTTCAAAAGCTACTTTAGTGCTTGATACCTGCAGCAATTTTGGGAAGTTGTTTTTTCACCATGATCCGATCAGAGCGATTGAACTTGAAAATAGGGTATCGATCGAGGATCTATTGCTCTCAGAAGCACTTCGAGGTACGATACTACACCAATAAATAACTTTGTTTGTGAATTGTCACCGACTACGACTTGTCTCTGCCGACAAATTACTGATTCATGGTGGGTTGGGTTTCTCTGAGAACTCGATTCCACACAAATTGTAAAAAAGCGTAGTGCCGCCAGGACTCATATATCAGAAAAATATTCTCGTTATGTTTCGGTCATCGCTTAGCGTGGGACTACTCGGCCCTGGTTTTTATAGGTCAGTGACCAGTTTTCTAGAATCCTTCCTTAACAAAACGATCCATAACCGTACTGACCCGTATACATATAGGTGTGGCAGCCACTCGAGTTGTTTTCATCTGAGATGGACTCTACGACTGCCCGCCTTGCGGCCTCCCACTTGTATGTTGTTGCCGTCTGTCTTAAGAGCCGCAGTACCCTTATCCACCTGGTTATGCTTAGACTGGCTGGAAAATATTTCCAACTAGCTGGATTCGTTATGCTGGTCTACGATCATAGTAGGTGTCTTTGAGTAGTTTAGACCACCAGACTGACTTCCGCACTCTAAGTCTTGACATTCTCTCAGGAGGTAGGTGGTTGTATCGGCAATATTATCATTCAAACTTAGTTGTTACAGGTGGAGAGGATATGGCAGCGGCGGTTTTCATTCGCTACTCTCCTCTTCCTCATCAATCGTTATTGCACTCTTATGCAATTCATTATAGTCTTAACTGGTGAGTGTTGGTTTTTTACACTGTATGTACTTGTTTAATGATACCATTTCATGATGGCTGATGCAGCTTTTCATGAACGCAAATGGACTGGGGAAGTACGCACGCACATCGGGATCCTTTTCTGACTTTTTTGTGGCTAATGTGAATATGATTTGTAGCCGTGTGTATTGTTCTTGTCCGGAAAATTCTCTCATAACTGATGTTGTTCTGAAGATGCAGGCGCTTCGTGCTTTTCGAGGGGATGACAACTGTGGGATTGGTTGCTGGTCTGTAAATTGTAAATTTCAAAGGCTTGAAGTTGCTCACTGTCGTACAGTTGGTCAATGTATGTCTGATCGATGCTCACATTGTGTGCGCATTTTGAACCAATAGACATGTTCAGTGGTTATGATCTTGCGGGTATATGCCATCTACAATCGTAGTTCACGCACTCTTGTGCTTTTGCTCGTCCTCTGGGCAGTACAAATAATTATGTCGGCATATGGCCTAAGGACAGGATATCGTGAGCAACCTTTCCTGTCTCCCTCCAGTAAAGCTACTCTGACATGGTTTCTCAAGCCGCACCTCTTCCTGAGGGATTAGCCGGTAAATATATCCTACTTGATATTTCCTTGAGCCCTTTCTTAAACACGGATTTAGGGTGTATCCTGTCAGGGCAGGGCCCCCTTTTTCGTATGTCTATATATTCCAGATTCAATGCATCTTTCTTATCTTCACGTTATGAAAGCTTTCGTCTGGATTTCTCCTCTGGTGACTGATACCGTTATTTTTTCCCTCACAATCTATCGCACCAAGCATTACCTTCATCACTTGATATCCCCGTATGTCATTATAATCAAGATTTCTGGATGCTTCCCGCTTATATGATTTCCCCTGCGCTCTCCCAAGCTCCATGAGTGAATCAGTTGCCAGGGCATTAATGATTCTCGTCCGAGACGGGACCATGTACTTCTTTTTCATTTTCCTGGCAAATTTGATGAATACATTGATATTTTTCGTATGTGACTCCGATTCTGGTATTCGCCATTGTTTTTGATGGTTACTGTTTTCTGTCTAGTTTGCCCCAACTGACGTCAAAGAAATAGCTGCTTCCTTCAGCCAGTTGCTCACCAGTACCATGCTCTCACGACTTGTACTCAACCTACGCTCGTTATCTATAGTGAAAGATATGACCACTACGGTCAGTGCTGATCTTGTCTTTCGTAATCCGGCTCTTCTTCAAGGTAGCCATGGTCGATCTCAACAACAACATGGTGCTATGGGGCGAAAGGAAACGTCACTTTGGGAGAAAGCTTTGAATTCTCTTGCTGATGAAAGCCTTGGCTCTATATCGACAGGTGGAAAGGAAATGGTGGATATACATGGTGACGATGTACCTTTACAGCGGATGGATATAACATCTGTGTGCCAGGCGATTAGGTCGTAAGGTGAAGATAGAATTATATTTTTATATGCATGATAGAGCAGCTGTTCTTACCAGAAGATACTATACCCCTGATTCATTTTTCTCATGAATGGAGGAGTCTGGTCGTCGTGGAGAACTAGAGTCTGTCTTGCACAGATTGAGTTCAATGTGGACATTCTTACAGGTAGCTTGACTAGGAATAAGGAATCAAAATCAAAGTCTGTCTTATTATCGCAATGTGTTTATATTATCAAGCCATCAAAGGACACAAATGCCTTTATAAAGATAAAAGATACAACCAGAGAAAAAATCCAAACAGCCCAGGTATGCATACACATGGACCACTCAACCAGCAGCTTGAGTCCTCTCCAATATCTTATTCACCGCAACACTACCTCTTCCCTGCATCTGTTGCACCCTCATCCCATCAGTCATCCCACTTATTCCGTATATCTGCCCATAACCATGTATCACCGAACCCTGTCCGTGTCCATGTCCATGAACAGGTGCATAGCGCACACCATGTATAAGTGCTCCATGCACTCCATGCATTCCATGATCATATCCCCCACCGATACCGGCCGCTCCTACACTCACATTGACATTCCTCTGTCCTTGCTGTATGACATCAAAAACTCGAGATTCTCTCATTCTGTGCAACAACCCAGATAAAAACACAGGTGTTATAGTTAGAGTGATTGGTTGAGCATGACCAGCACCATCTACAGTTCTATCTTTCCTCTTTTGCACAGTAACATCTGTACTGCCATCGATACCGCTGCTATCACCAACTCCTTGTGTTGGAGGGGACATCGATAAAGGCATTGACATAGGGAGAGCCATATTGCTTGGGAAGGTATTTGAAATTGGTATGTTGGATAGTAGTGGTGGTGGGAACGGATTGGAAGATGCAAAGCCGAAATGAGAATAAGATTGAGGATGCGGATGGGTATGGTGTGACTGAGGAAGAGGATATGTATGTGGAAGGGAGGGAGTTTTGGCTTCTGGATTCACATCCTCTTTGTATCGATCCCAGAGTGTATAGAGCGATATTATTTCTTGAGAGATGGTACTAATGAGAGAGAGAGAGACGTTGAGCTCGGAGAGGAAAGTTATAGGATCTTGATGTGATTTCTTTTCAGTTGTGGTTGATGATGATACTGATGGTGACGATTGTTGGCGGGGTGAAGCGGTACTACGCGTTGAGCGACGAAGTTTCTGCTTTTCTTCGCTCGTGGTAGTGGAAGGAAGAGGAATGGAGGGAGAGGAGGAGAGGAGAGGAACGATGACGGAGCGTGTAGGGTTGTGAAGGATCAAAGTTAGGTAGATCGCGGAGATGGCGATGAGGTGCGGTGGATAGAGAAGACAGATATCAGAGCGGTATGTATCGTTAATTATAAACCTGTACATATCATCGTCAAAATCGTATTGATAGAGAGAGATTGTTGGCAAACCAAGCAGTCTGTAGCGCCCCTGAAGAGAGTTCGAGCTTTCCTTCTCCGGTACCCCAATACCTGAGTCCATCGTCCGCACCAACTCCAACACCCAAATTGCTAGGAAGTCCAACAGTAGATCCAGTATCCGCCGTTTCACCTTCTTCAGCGGGTGTAGTGGATGAGTCAAGTTCAGATTCCTTTTTACACAATGTGAGAAGTGTGCGATAAGGATGAAAAATAGTTAAATCGCATTCAAGATCGTCGACGAGATAAAATTCCATTTCTGCAAGCTTGGAATTATCATTGGGGAAATTTTTGATGCTATACATGTCCTCTATAGGCGAATTACTTGTAATGTGACTGAGATCACTGGATGGATGTTGACTTACGGCTAAATAGGGACCGGGCCTCTGTTAGGACAGTTCTTATGTGAACTGGAGACTCTTCTGCTTTGGCTGCAACATAGCAGCATGCTGCGACAACGAGGAATGGGTCTGTTTCACAGTAGGCATTTTTGAGGTAGAAACGACGAAAGAAGACGGTTGCGGTTGCGATGACGCGCTGCCTGAGTCCAAGTTTTTTGCCCAATTTCGTGATGACTGAAAGCTATAAGCAAAAAAAACGATTGCTGGGATCTAGACGGCACACCATTGGCGAAGTAGATGGCAAAGTAGTCGAGGTAGGCAGAGTCATCGACGTAGAGCAGGTCAAGTCCACGAGCCCTGCGGACCGTCGCACGGTCGACGATCCAGCGTTTGCTGTTCAGAGTCCATGAGATAAAGCTCTGTAAAACCAGGAGTGAACTGAACTAATGGGAAGAGGCCCAAAAATCGGCAGCCATAGCGAGGAGAAACAACTCCGACCACGCCCGAGTCCGGGTTTATATTTAATAGTCCCTACAAACGATTTTTTGCGTTTTCTCTTCCTCCTACCACCACCGTTTAATTATGCTTGCTCGTATTGCTCTCCGCACTCTCGCTGCGCCCTCATCGCGTTTCTTCTCGTCTTCGGCTTCTCGCCAAACCAAAGTCGCAGTTCTCGGTGCCGGAGGAGGAATCGGCCAGCCTCTTTCACTGTTGCTCAAGTGCAATCCTTTGGTTACCAAGTTGAGCCTGTACGATATCCGAGGTGCCCCCGGTGTTGCTGCCGATGTCAGCCACGTCGACACTGCCTCTGAGGTCGGTTTCCTCAAATTGAATCTAGCAGGATTTACTGAGACTCTGACAACATCATTCAGGTTAACGGTTATCCTGCCGACCAACTTGATCAGGCTCTTGAGGATGTCGAGGTTGTTGTCATCCCTGCTGGTGTTCCTCGCAAGGTATATAGTCTACCACTGGTCATTGCATTCCTTCAAACTCATTCATCTCCTCTAGCCCGGTGTATGTACGCCTTAAATATCGAAATGATTCACAATTGACCTTTTGTAGATGACCCGTGATGATCTCTTCAATACTAATGCTTCTATCGTCCGCGACCTTGCTGCTGCAGTCGCACGTGTTTCTCCTTCCGCTCATATCCTTGTCATCTCCAATCCTGTCAACTCAACTGTTCCCATCGTCGCCTCTACCCTCGAAAAAGCTGGTGTCTTTGACCCCCGTCGATTATTCGGCGTAACGACACTCGATGTTGTCCGCTCACAACGTTTCCTTGCTGGTATAGTCGAATCTGATCCTGAGAAAACACCTGTTCATGTTGTTGGTGGACACTCTGGTCCTACGATCGTGCCGTTGATTTCGCAGACGGCGTATGCAAATGCTGTTACTGGCGAGCAATATGAAAAGTTGGTGCATAGGATTCAATTTGGTGGTGATGAGGTTGTGAAGGCGAAGGACGGTGCTGGATCTGCCACACTTTCGATGGCGTATGCGGGTGCTAAGTTTGCCGGTGTGCTGCTGAAGGCGCTAAATGGAGAGAAGGGATTGGTTTCACCAACGTTTGTAAAGAGCCCATTGTTTGCCAACCAAGGCATCGACTTTTTCTCGTCGCCTGTTGAATTCGGCGTAAGTATTGTTTATCTTTTTTCCAGCTGAGACTTTGCTGATGGCAGCTATCCTCTGTAGCCCAATGGCGTTGAGAAGATTCATCCCATTGGTAAAGTCTCTCCTGCGGAAGAGAAGCTCCTTGAAGCTTGCCTGCCCGAACTCAAGAAGAACATTGAGAAAGGAAAAGTTTTTGCTGCCCAGACTCTATAGATTATTGGGTACTGCTCTGATATGATCAGCCTGCGTCTTGGATATGTAATGTATTCGAACTTCGTGGGTTTTATTTGAATTCATCGTCCTTGACCGAGCAAGACATGGCACCTAGCCAGGTGCCTCTCAGGATGCGTAAATATTGGATTCTTTGAGCGAGGTCCAAAGACATGAGGATTATATGCGAGGAACGAATGAAGTTCGCGTTTAAAAGGGCAAAACACAAATCTGATTATCCAATTGAGCTGATGAGATATCTATATTTTATCCTTCAAAAGCACCGGGTGCAAATTCAATGGCACTTATTTCTCCCAGATCCCACACCTTTACATATTTCAAACCGGCTTTCTTCCCAAGCTGCACAAAATCGTCCAAAGACCTCTCTTTGCTGTTGCATAGGACCATCATGACTGCGTCGGTGTAATATTGGCGTATACGCCCGACACCATAGTTTGGTAGTAAGGGTAACTGTGCTTGTTCGAGTGTAAGCTCGCTGCTGTCTGTGGTGCGAGCGGCACTCTGAATTAAATAATCTTCTGTCTGTACGTGAATTCCGGTTCGCTGCATCATTAAACGTCGACTCACGAACGAGGATTCGACTAGTCGGTGACATAACTTTGCTGACATTGGAAAGCACTGTGATCGCTGTTTCATCTGGCAATAGATGACTAGAAATCACGGTCAATAATTGAAATTACAGCGAAGACGACATCATTCGACGAACATGACATTCTTCATCTGATTGACCGAAACTCAAAAGTTGCATCAACAACCAGGAGGGGAGACACTTACAAGATAAACATCGCAATTGGGAATAGGCGACTCGACGAATAAATCAACAGATTTGAATTCAATTCTACCGTCTGCAATGGCTTGAGGATACTCCTTGGGCCAAATTACCTTCCGTGCATATTCTGTCTGTTCAGGAAGATCCTGTAATCTCAGGTTCAGGTGCGGATATCGTTTGCATAACTCCATGGAAATATAGCCCAAGTTACCTCCGACATCATTGACAATGGCGCCGTGACGGAGTTTATCCCAAGGAAAGCCTACCAGGTTCCAGAAGAGTTTTCGAAAACGGATAACCTGTCACTTACCTGTGGCGACGGCATTGGAATCAGCTGTGATGGTCCAACCAACCATGCCTTTACCGAATCGGATGCCTTGTTCAAGTGCAGTTGGGTTGTCTTTCTGACGAATGATTTCCATATGACGAGACCAGTGAACATCAGGCTAGGCCACACTTACCCCTTCAAAGTAGTGCCAAATTGGAAGAGGAGAGTTGTAAGCCCGATTGAAGGCTGCTCTTTCAGGTGCATCAGAGAATCCCCATTCCGGATCCAACAATGTATCGGCAAGGTGAGCTACAGACTTGCTTGTGGGTTCAAGAGAGCTGATAAGGCCAGTACTTTTCTGAGTACTCGACATCAGACACAAGTAATAAAAAACTCACAGATGCCAACCCATACTGGAGAGTGGATTAGAACGCAGGAAGAGCATACTTAAGCGATTGTTTGAGAACACATCCTTTGAGACTAATCAAGTCGTTGAGGAGTCTGGTGGTATCTGGTGCAGGGCAAAAAAAAACCTTCACGAAAGATGTGCAAAGAGCACAATGTCCTGAGAACCCTGGCTAATTTCTCTTCCTCGATTTTGCAGTTTTTACTAATTTCTGAGACATGTAATCCAGTAGGCGCATTCAGTAGAATGTCCGCCACTCCAGCTCGCAGAACAACGCCGAGGAAAGCCGTCTGATAGGTCTGTGGCCACGACTAATCAATTCATGCTATCCGCAGAGAAAATGAAAACACCCGCATTCAAGTATTTCTAAGCATTGTTAAGCATCAAATCATTCCTCATGACTAAAGGAGTACTCACGTTGAGCATAATATGGTTAGGCCGCAATAGCGTTGTACAGAGCTGTGCACACGCTCCTTCCAGAATCTGTGCGGCTTGCCTGACATCTGGAGGATAAACCTCGTTATCGAGTGGATGAGGTTCAGTGTCATCAAGGGATGGAACGTGAGGCTTTGTAAAATGAGCACTATAGTAGGATTCAAGACTATTGGCGGCACCAGCAATAAGGGAGACCAGGCTCGAAATACTAGCGGGGGTATGATCCATAAGCGTTCGTGGTAAAACAAGAAGAATACTGTTTTTATGTTTCCAAAGCTCAATCTGTTTAAGCGCAAAATTGATGTTCGCACAGATCTATTGATGTTCGCACAGATCTTTCTGATTTCTCTTTTTCCAGGTCAGTATCTGTCAGCGACGTGACAGGTGAATCGAATTGACATCCCAATACAAAATCCCCATATTAGGATTCTCGACACTATGGAGAACTTCGAGAACTGAACTTTTCACACGGCTCGGATCTATCCTCACTTGTTTTCTCCAGAGTATATATTCAAGCGCGTGTCACGTCGCGCGTCACGTAAGGCGGAACTAATAAATCCCGTTTAAATTAAATACCACCCACTGGTCCGTGGGGTTTCGTGACAGGGGTTTCGTGACATGAGCCATTCCAACTTATACACGCCACATGCAGCAACTACCACGGTCGAGTCGGCCATTTCTCAGGCCTTCGATCAGTTGACGAATTGAGATGTATCTATACAAAAGACATTTCGAAGCAGAAAGTAGTGAACACTTGTAATGTCCCATTCCAGTGTCCTTCCATGGCCTCCTAGTGTCATTCTGTTACGAAACCCCGCGGACCAGTGTTTGGGAGAACAAGATTTATTAGTGACCAGACAGAGACTAGAGACTAAGGAATACATCGTGCTGTTGCTAAGCTAGACACCGGCTCCACCGTCACAGAGCCTCCCCCCTGCCCCTCTGGGACATGAGTTGACCGTAACACATTCCTCATAATTTGAATCCTTCATGGCCCAGAGTGTTCCTCAAGGTGACAATTGGTATCAACGAAACTTAATGTCGGAACGTTGGTCAGCTCATTGCTAGCACTGGTAGCAACTGTGAATGCTAGAGTCTAGTTCTGGTGCGACCACAAACCCAAAATTATTCCTCATTTCATGTCTCAAAGAATCCAGAGTTATTCTACCAACGGTCCTGTGACATGGTACTTATATATTCCACAACAATGAGTAATAATGCAAGAGTAATGAATAATCAGCCAAGTCATCAAATGCAAAGAAAGCCAGTCACAGTAGTGGTGGCGCAGTAGGTGTAGTATTTGATCCATTGCGTTCACCACCAATAACCTGCCTGAGCAAATTTTCAACGCGCTCGCGATCCTCAGTAATCCTTCTCATCTCCTCAGCCCACCGTACTTCTCGCTCTGCGAACATATATTCGAATACTCCCAGACTACCAACTGCAGCTTCAAATGCACGCTTGAGGTCTTCCTCCCTTGTCTCATTCTCCGAACCCTCCCCTGAAGTCCCAGACGATACCAAGAACCTGTCCACGAGCGAAGATTTGACCATAGAACGCGTCTTTCGTCGATGCGCGGCAATACGTTTGAAACCAACTTTTAGGGGTGTGATATCCGAATTACTGGGCTGCCTCCTGACAGAGCGCGAGCGAATGGAATACAATTTGGTCGAATGTGAAGGTGATGCCAGCAAAACCATAGTTGCATCCGTCTGTCTATCTAATGTGTGGAACTATCTCTTGTTCAATACCATCCTCTTGGCACAACATAAAACAAGTGACACCTACAGCTTCAATAAGGTTTTCCCATCCCATTTCCCATCTTCTGCGTCTCTTAGTGACGTTTTTGATGTATAGAGGATGGTACTCGAGTTCGAGCAGGTCGTCCTCATCCGGTTCTTCATCTTCATCGATCCAATCCCCATCTCCATCATCCTCTACAACTTGACCAGCCAGAGAACCATTCCCCCAATTCCTCCGATTTGTATTCGACCCGGCATAATTCTCTTCCCCCGCTGTCTCTTCACCAGAAGTTGAAGGCTCGGGGCTCGTATCACGTGGTTGGGTGCTTTGAACCCTTGGCGGAGTCTTACGGGATACCTCTGTGCTTAACCCGCTGGCACGGTTCGTTTTCTTCCTGCTGCGAAAGACATGGGAAGGCGCTGTGGAAGGCGCATCACCTCGATCAAGTGGTTCGAGACCAGGGCTAGATTGTAGGCTCCTGATACCAAAGGCTCCATTAATTGTTCGGCGCGCATGGAGGTGGGCCCAGGCTGAAAAATTACCTTGGAAAGGAGTGGCAGAGGGAGAAAAAGTCGAATCCGACATACTCCCAAGGGCATGCGTGTTTTGGGCAAACGTTTGCCACTGACTAGCAACTTGTTCCCGTATCATATCAAAATTGGGATCGGTAGGGTCAAATAGTGCGTTTCGTGAGATATTGATGTTCCGACGTATGTGATCATAAGGGGCTGGATAAGGGGAGCCTGTGTGAACTGGTCTCGGGTCGGTGACGTTTCTTCCGTTGCGAGAATACGCAGGTGGAAATGGAGAAGGTGACGGAGCAGCAGTCTGACTATGAGGTGTTGGAGGGATAGGTGCTTCTGGGCGGGTTCGATTATCGTATTGAGGATCGTGGTAGAAAGGAGCAGATGGGTCGTATCCATAATATTCTTCAGGAAGAAATTGACTGGAGTGGGGCCCAGAATAAGGACTTGACTCGGAAGTGTAGTATGGAAGCGATAAATTTGCATCAACACTCAGTTTATGCAGCTGAGAAGGTTGGCCAGAGCATTGGGCACTTGACGAGTGGGATGGACCAAGCACACCGTCCTGTGATGGTTGATGAATCGTTTCTGCAATGCCTCTGAGCCCAAGCTGGTCCATTGAGCCTGTACGGCCTGCAGTACGTGTGTGCATCCGGATTCCGCTGGTCATAGGCTGTGCAGTTCTCTCGGGGAGACCAACACTCGGAGACCTGGGTGTTTTCGCTCCCTCATCATCAGAGTAATTATCTACTCTGGGAGAACTCAAATGATGGACCTTAGGGCGATGGGGATTTCCTTCTGGGTGGGTATCGGAAGAAGGGATCGGGGAGGAAATTTGATGATGACTCTCTAATTGCTCTAATCCTTTCCAGGGATCATCTTTGACAATCAGATGAGGATCATCCTCGGGCTCCTCTTGCACAGGGAGTGATCTATCAGCAGATGACCTTCCGACAGCTTGTAATGGAGGTGTATGAGTTGAATGTGAGTACTGGGCGCGAGGCTCGCTATTCAGAGTGGCTCGGCGGTCACGTGTGATATAAGGGGCATATGTATCCCCAGATGAACCACCTCCCATAGGGGACGAGCGAGCCGCAGAGTCGGAAGCATTGCGATCTGGCTGTGAGGTTGGTACTTGCACAAATGTCGATGGTGAGTGGGATTGTCTTGCCGCTGGAATTTCTCGAGCAGGATCTCGTTGTCGACGAGATTCAAGTTCTTTAGGACTCACTCTATCTCTTGCGCGAAGTCTCTCTAAGTTTTGGTCTCTAGAAGGCGTAGTTGACTTGAGATGAGGATGGGCAGCGAACGCAGGAGAGCTGGTATGTGTCTGCGATTGTTGGTCCGCACGCTCAATCTCCTCCAGCAGTTCAGGTGTTATTTGATAACTATCATCGTGCTGATAACGTGTAAGAGGAGCGGCCTGTGAGCGGCCAACTGTCTGATTATAATGTGTATCATACACATTATGACTTTGAGAATAATGGGAGATTGAGGGGATTGCTCCCGGTTCGCCTGACTGTAAGGAGGCCTGAGGGGGTGTCGCATGATGGCGCGGTATCGAAGCCATAGGAGGCGATGGTCGTGAGTTAGTTGAGCTCGTCGGACTAGCTTGAGGTGGAACTTGATTGAGTTGGTTTGTCACTGATGACGGGGCGTACATTGGTACAGACGCAGCAGGCATCGCACGAGATCGTTCTCGCAAAGAGGGCGATCGAGAGGACTCCCTGAAGTTTGGAGGCAAACCTGCGTGGAGAAAAGTGAGTCATCTGAGTAGATCACGATAATTAACACAGTTGGAATCCATCGACGAAGAGAGATCGAAAAACACTGGTCACATGGAAAAAGATCATACCTTGATTCAGCTGATGCGCCTGGGATGCCCTGAGAGCGCGTTGAGGAGAGTGGCTCGTCATGGGTGTAGAGAAAACAGCAGATTGAAGCGAGATAACAATCGCTCAGAGTAAAGGAAGAAGACGGGGACAACAGGAGGACGACAGTGGGTTAGCTGCTTGGGTTTTACAACTTGATAAGAATGTGTTTCCAACGTGGATAGCTTGTGACTACCGACAGCGAGCTGACGGTGGGTATACAACGAGGTCCAAGCCTTGTATGGCAGTTTGCCTCGAGGCAAATGCACAAGAATAAATCGACACCGGACCGGTATTCTGGTGGTGATGATTGACAAATCCTTGGTGCTCATTAAATATCGTCCTGCACCATTGTAATAACCCGTGAGACATTGTACAGAACCATTAAGACATCTGTGATACCGTATCCATGTTCAACAAAAGGTTTGCTCATCTTCTGTGCACGAACTATGGATAGTGAAGCAACAAAAAAGGAAGAAGATAAACGGCACTTCCCGAGATGGTGTCACGATTTTCCGGGAAAATGGAACGATCATGAATATATGTCTGAAGAGGAGTATTTACTTGAATCACCAGTGGTGTATATTGCTAGAAACTTCCCTGTTGGTATGCTCAGAGCAGGCTAGAGTGTTGACCTTGGAACGTTAAAAATAGCTGCTGATTTGCACACGCTGGGTCGCTCCAGAGATAACAAAAGAGGGTTTCTAAATTTATTATTGTTCTTTTTTTTTTTTTTTTTTTTTTTTTTTTTAATTTTTTTTTTTATTTTTTTTTTTGTTTTATT
>Ga0157357_1000276_pt1 | contig 21480 bp, 25 predicted proteins | sample AttcapACBM1_FD_111485 | JGI IMG/M metagenome (GOLD analysis project Ga0157357, IMG submission 111485) | Fungus gardens microbial communities from leaf cutter ant in Botucatu, State of Sao Paulo, Brazil - Atta capiguara ACBM1 | ecosystem: Host-associated > Fungi > Mycelium > Unclassified ... | reverse complement strand
TAAAAATAGAAAGAAAAGGAAAAAAAATAGAAAGGAAAATAGAAATAGAGATAAAATGAAAAAAGAAACTAGGTCTACTTTCTGCAATTGTAATATTATCCCCCCCCTCAAGGTTTCTTTTCCGGAGAAACAAACTTCCACCTCTATCAATTCTTTTCTAACTTCCTTAGATGTTCCTCCTCAAATTTTCTGTTATCCCATCCATACAACAGCTTTGCTGTATACTTCCCAGGTAACTCACTTCTCTTATACTCTTTTATCCTTGTGTTTCTCTTTACCTCTTCTCTTGGTCTCACTCCTCCTTGTTTCCTTACTTCTGCACTTAGCCTTCCTTCAAACTCATCTACCAACTCCCTTGCATTTCTCAGGTCTTCCTTCCTTTCCCACATGTTATGCTCCATCATAAATTCTTTCCATTGCACCAGATACTTTTCTACACCTCTTATTTTTCTTTTATTCAGTATTTTTTTCACCTCCCATTTCTCTTCTCCTTCTACTTCAATTAGTTTAACTTCCCCCCTTTTCTGTCCCTCCGTCTGTTCCCTGTATCATACTATCTGACTGATGTTCATCACTGGATAGATCCTTATAGAGGTTGGTAATCACAGCTTGACTGTATTTGTGAACACCACCTCCTCTATTGTATATGGACCCACATATCAGTCTATCAATTTCCTTGCCAGCTTTTCTTTGAACACCAAGTCTTTGGTATTCAACAGTACTCTGTCTCCCTTCTTCCAGACTCTGCTTTCTTTTCTCCCCTTGTCTGCTTACCTCTTTATTTCCTCCTGTGCTTTCTTCAGGACTGCCCCTACCTCTTCTTGTACCCTCTTTATCCTTTCCATGAATTCTGTTGCCTTTTCTATCTTTCCTTTCTTTCTTATGTCCCCGCCCATTCACAGTTCTCTCCCATAGTTTGCCATGAGAGGCAAAACCTTGGTTGCTGTGTGAACTTTGCTAACACTAGCCATTCTGGCCAATTCTTTTGTCAGTGGTCCACAAAGAATCTAAGATAATATTCCAGTTTTTGGTTCATTCATTCAGTTTGCCCATCTTTTTATGGATAAAATGCCATTGATAGCCTAGTTTCTATCCATAGCATTTGGTTCAGCTCCTTGGTCAGCTCTGCCACAAACTAGGGTCCTCTATCCAACACCATGCTCTCTAGCAACCCATGCAGCTTCCATACATTATCTCTGAACAATTCCACCAGGCCTTCTACCAATGTTCCCTCCATTGTTGCCACAAAGTATGTCATCTTGGACAACCTGTTATAGACTACCAGGATGGCATCCTTCCCTGCTACTACTGGTAACTTTATGATGAAGTCCACCATTAGATAAATCTATAGCTTCTCTCATATTTTTGTCTAAGTCCAGTGCTGCCAGCACCGGTTCTTTTGTGAATCTCTCTTTCTACTCTCTGAATGCCTTTTCTTGCTTTTCCATCCAATCCTACTTCTGGTCTTTCTTTACTATATCATGCAGCAGTCTGGCTATAGATATAAAACCCTCAATAAACTGATGATAGTAATTCGCCAATCCTAGAAACTTTTGCACATCTTTGACACACCCTGGTATTGGCCAATCTAGTACTCCCTTTACTTTCTCCTCCTCCATCTTTATTCTCTCTGGCCCAATTACTACCTCTAAAAAACCTACTTCTCTTATCTTCTATTTACACTTTTCCAGTTTCATATATAAGTTGTTTTCTTCTAGCCTCTTTATCACTTTCTTTACCAACTTATCATGTTCTTCTTCTCCTTCTGTCCCTACTATTACATTGTTAATGAATGCCATTACTTTTCCAGTATTGATCAAGTCCCTTAGTAGCTCATTCATCATTATCTGGAAGGTTGCTAGTGAGTTTGTTAAGCCAAAGAACATGACTCTGGGTTCAAATGACCCTTCTGGAGTTATGAACAGTGCCTTCCACTCGTCTTCCTTTTTGATCCTCACATTGTTATACCCCTACCTTAGGTTTATCTTAGTGAACACCTTTTTTGTACCCATATTTTCAATTATATCCGAAATGAGGGATCGTGGGTAGTTATTCTTCACTGTCCACTCATTGAGATATTAATAGTCCTACACCATTCTCTTTTTCCCATCTTTCTTTTCTACAAAGAACACTGGCACTATTTGAGGTGACTTGAAAGGCCAGATGTACTCTTTTCTCAGTTGTTCTTGTATGAACTCCTGCACTTCCTCTCTCTCTCCTTTTAACAATAAGTATATCTTCCTCTTTCTTGGTGCAAATCCCTCCTTCATGTCGATAGCATAGTCCCAGATTTTTCATATAGGCATTCACTCTGATTGCTTTTTTCCAAATACTTTAATTCACTGATGAAATTTCTCGGGGACCAGTTTCTTTACTTTCTCTTCAGACCTTGCTGCCTCTTCTTTCTTGTCCCAAATTTCCTATTCTTTTGCTACCTTTTTTACTTCTACTATTTTTCTCTTTTCCTTCCTCTTCTTCCTTTCTTCCTGTTTTCTTCTAGCCTTTTCTTTGGCTTCCTCCTCCTTTTGCTTCTGCCATTCTGACTTCTCTTGTTCCAGTCTTCATTGCTTCCCACACTCCTTCAGACACCTCGTCATCTTTACTTCCCTTATTTTCCAGTCAATTTTGGGATTGTGGCGAGCTAGCTATGGTATCCCCAAAATTACCATCCAATTTTGTCCTCTGATCACATTGATCTCTGTTCTCTTCCTATGTCCTTTGAAGTAGATATTTACTTCCACTGTATGCTTTATGGGTCCTTTCTTTTTTAGTGACCTATCCATGTTTCTCACATTCATTGGTCTCTTCAACTTCTTCAACTTAAAACCTTGCCTTTTGGCAAACTCTGAACTCATGACTAGCCCTGTTTTCCTACTGTCTAACAATGCTTCCACTATTATTTCCTCTTGTGTATCTATTCTTTCCAGTCCAATTTCCACTGTGACCTCTCTCAGAGGTCTTTCTCCTACCTTCCTTACTACCACCCTTTTTCTATTTCCCTCTGATTCTAATGTACTGCTGTATATTTCTCTAGCTAGTACATTGAATTTATTATAAGAATCTAGTTAAAGGACTCTAGATTTTTCTCTTCTTTTAAATTGTCTGAATGTTCATGATGTCTCTCTCTTCCTCCTCCGTACTCCAGTCTCCTCCCATCTACTACCCTGCCTCTCTATCTTCTATTCCTGCAATGTCGAGCTATGTGCCCAAATCCTCTACAGGCATAGTAGTTTCTTCCCCTATCTATCTTCATAGTATATGGATTGTGTTGTACCAACCCTGTTCTTTGCTGTGGTCATACTATCACCGTATTTGTCCTCTCTACTCCCTCTATTAGAGTGGGCCCTGTTATCACCCACTGAGGTAGCATTTCTTGCCTCCTCTACCATACTAGGGGTCATAGCATTATCTGTCTCTGCTCCTGTTATCTTGAAGCTGTTCCCCCCTATTCCCTTCATTTCCTTAGCCTTTCTTCTTCCCTCCTGCTTTCTCTCCAGTTTTGGTCCAAGGCAATGGTCCTGTTGTACCACTGTTCTACTGTCCCCAGTTGGTATTCTGCTTCCATTAATCTTCTTTGGATGGTTCCATTCATCTCTTGCTTAAACTCTTCTATGAGAGGGCGCCTCTCATATCCGCTCTCTCTTGCTACCTTTCTAAACTCTTATACAAATTCTTCCATTGTCTTATTTCCCTGCTCCAGCCTTTGTAGTTCTGCTACCTTTACTGACTCTTCATCTCCTCCTCCAAACTCCCTTTTGATGTCTGTCAGAAATTCTCCTATTATTTCATATTCTAGTAATCCCCCTTCCAGATCCTCTAACATGTTCTCCTTCCAAATGTCCACTTATTCTCCCTGCACATATGACAACACCCACTGGATTTGTTCCTCCACCAATATCCCTCTCATCTTCATCTGTATATACAGCTTACATGCTGTGATAAATCTGGCCACCTTTCCAGAACTCCCATCGAACTCCTGCAGCCTCACTACTTCTATCTGTGTATTTGGTTGCACAAGTGCTGCCACCCCTTCCACTCCTCCTAACCTGGCCTGGGCTATTATTGCCTGTAGCACTGCTAGCTGCTTCTGTTGTTGGTGTACCATCTGTTCAAGATTGATGTTGTGTCAACTCATTGTATATGGTGGTAGTGGTGATGGTGATAATGATGTGGGTGGTGGTGTTGGGGTGGTGACTGTTCTTGAGCTGAAAGGACCAATCCTGTACTGGACTCGGTTTCTGACCTATACCCTGTTTGCAAAATCTCTGTAGGTGATAGCAGGCCCTCTTCTTGTCCTACCTACACTGTCTACTGACTACCTGGCTACTGACTACTCCCTTAATTGAACTGTACATGATTTTGTCTTAAGAAAGATGTTCTATTCTAGACAAGATCTTACTAATACTTACCATCCCTCTGCATGTACAGACTACAAGGAAGCACCACAGCATGAGGCTTTTACTACGAAAAAAACTATATATCATGTCCACACAAGGTAATACATCTACCTGTACCAGTGGGCTTTGGTATAACTAAATGGCTAGACTTCCTCTGCCTAACTAGCACTCCCCTTAAGCCTAGGATCCAGCTGTTCTTCTTGACTAAAGAGCAGTGTTACTCTTTAGTTGAGAATAAAAAGAGAGTAAGTTGGTGAGAGGGTCCTATGCTGAACAGTCTCAGGAAAGGGGTATTGAGTTCTAATATTATGACTCAAGCTCTTAGTGCTGGACAGAAGAAGAACCTTGTATAGGGTTTATACAAGAGAACTCAATAGAGAACTTGGTACAGAATAGTCTACCTATATATATACTAATTCTCTATAGTCCATACTAGCTATTTCTAACCTACCCTAAATGACCATATATTAGTCACAAAGTCAATACTTTGCATGATGTCATTCTTCTAGAGTTTTCTATGTTCCTTCCATGTACCATGTGACCTTGTGTCATTACTAACTCTAACTCTATATGCTAAAAATAGAAAGGAAAGGAAAAAAATAGAAAGGAAAATAGAAATAGAGAGAAAATGAAAAAGGAAACTAGGTCTACTTTTTGCAATTGTGATACTTTCAAGCTTGATCTGCAATCTAGATACCTTGTCTAATCTCATAGATATTCACATCTATTTCTAGATAAGTTTCTATATTTGATCTAACCTTCTTCCTGTATGACTAATTGCAGATATTCACTCAAAGCAAGATCTTTCCATCTTAACATAGAGTTAGAAAAAAGATACACTCTTAGATTAAGTAATACAGAAGAACTTGATTGTTATAACTTAGATTTAAGAACTAAGATAAAGTACACTCTTGTATTGAGCAACATAAGAGAACTCAATATAGAGTTCTTAGTACAAGATAGTCTACCTTATATACTATAGGCTATAGTCTATGTACATACTATAACTAACCTATCCTAAAGTTTATGTATACTTTATAAGACTAATATACTGTTGTTATTCTATATAATATTATCTGTTCTAGAATTTTCTATATCTTTTTCTGCATCACATAATCATGTGATATATGACAATAACATCTGTAACCATCCTGTAACAAGTATAACACTTTTGTCACACTTTATAACCTATATAATGTCACACTATACTCTTTGTCTAAGTAAAATAAAAGCTAAAAGAAAAATAAAAGAAAAATTGAAAAATAAAAATAAAAGAGAAAGAAGATAAATAAAACCAAGTTTATTGTTTCCAAATCTGACATTAATGGAGTTTCTAACTAGTTTACCTTATATATTACAGACTATAATCTATTGTTATAAATCAAAGCTCTCAGAGTTAGACAATGAAGTAACCTTGTATAGGGTTTACACAAGAAAACTCGATGGAGAACTCTGTACAGAATAGTCTACCTTTATATACTAAATCCTCATGGTTTGTGCTAGCTATTTCTAACCTACCCTAAATAACCATGTGTTAGCAATGAGGTTTCCATGTAGTATGACATTATCCTTCTAGAATCTTCTTTGTGTCATGTGACCCATGCCATCTCTAATCCTAGCCCTATATGCTGAAAATAGAACAAAGAGAAAATAAATGGAAAAGAAAATAGAAAAAGAAAATAAAATGAAAAGAGACTAAGTTCACTTCCTGCAATTCTGACATCTATGTATATATTACAATTAACCTACTCTAAAGTCTATGTACTTTTCATAAGACCAACATGTTATTGCTATGCCATATAATACCATCTATTTCAGATCTTTAACAACTTTTTATGTACCATATAATTATATGATCTGTAATTGTAATAGATATCACTTTTTTATCACTCTTTGTAATACTCTTTTGTCTATATTAAAGTTGTGAGTGGTAGACTTGGTTTTTATTTTATTTCTTTTTAATTTTATTCTTATTTTTATACTTTTTTTAATTTTAAATATAGGCAAAGAGTATAAGATAATGTTATGCATAACAGATTGCAATATAAAGAATTCTAGAATAGATAATATTATATAGTATAGCAATAAGATGTTGGTCTTATAGAAAACATATATACTTTAGGGTAGATTAGTTATAGTGTGTATACAGACTATTGTCAAAATTGAAGATAGTAGACTTTATTTATCTCTTTCTCACTTTTATTTTGAAACTAGAGTTAGAGTTTAGTATAGTCTGGTATTACACATCAATTATAGTCACATGATACTGTTATGGTCACACTGTCACACAATCATGTATCATGCCAGAAAACAGTAGGTGGTTCTAGAAAGATGATATTATATAATATGTTATATATATAGTAGCCTTAAGATAAACACATAGTCATTTAAGATAGGCTAATGTGGTAGAGTATGGGCTACTAGTTTTGAGCATATAAAGTAAACAATTATGTACAGAGCTCTCCATCAAGTTCTTTTATATAAACCCTATACAAGATTCTTTCTTCTGACTAGTTCTAAGATCTTAAGTTTATAACAACTATAGTCTACAGTATATAAGATAGACTAGCTTGTACTTAGAACTCTATCAAGTTCTTTTGTATTATTCAATATATTATAAACTTAGACTTAAGAGTAAAAGTGAAAGAACAACCTTATATTAGATAATGCTAGAGAATTTGATAGAGTTCTAAGTACAAAAGTATTTATCTTATATATAGGGCAATATTATTATTTTAGAATCTTCTACAATGTTTTATATTCTATGTGATCATGTGATCAATGTGTGACACCATGTCATGTTGTGTGACAGTTTGTGACAATTATATAACATCATATTTGTCATAAACTTCATTTTATTACAAATAAGATACTCACTAGTTGTGATATTTAAACTGAATAGTGTTCCAGGGGTTCAGGATAAGGATGTGATGATGATAGATGATGGAAAGTATCAATAAGAATAATTGACATTGTTAAGTCTGAAGTCTAGCCCTCAGACACAGAGGTATATATATAAAAGAATGATGGAAACAGCTTGTATACAAACTATTACTATTTTGTATATATCTCTGTATCTGAGAATTAGACCTCAGACTTAACAACATCATTTATTATTCATCAATTTACATCATTTATTATCAATCTTTATCCTTTATTATCTGTATTGATCTTAATCATCATTATCATTATTATTAAACTTCTGAATCACTTTTAAATCTCTGAGAGTGCACCTAAGGTTCAGATATCACAAATAAGTAAGTAGTTTATTTTGTAATAATACTTAACTCTAATTCTAAGTCCAAAATTAAATTTAAATTAAATTGAAAAGAAAAAGTTAAGTTTACTACCTTCAACTCTAATATAATACATGTTACAATCTTAAGCTAAAGCTTAGGTTGTACTTAGGCAAAGACTTGAGAGTAGATAAGGGGATTGATTGAAGTGGTAAAGCATAAGAATACAGGATAGTATCTATGCTATATATATAAGTAAACATATTGTAGCAGTATAGAAGCCATGAGTCCAAGACGTCATAAAACATGAGAAAGCAATAAAGAGAAAGTGAGGTGACCGCTCCTACTACATGAGGCACTGACTGAGACTTACTATGGCACAGCTGTTTATGTTATCATACCCTCAACCCATCTCCTCATTGTATCCTGAAGGTATTGATCATAACAATACAAAAGTCATCTTTTATCTTTACTCAAGAATTTAAGTTATAACAGTCTAAGTCTAAAATAAATAAAAATGAAAACCAAATAAAAATAAATAAAAATAAAAATAAAATAAAAATTCAAGTTTATTTTTTTATAACTCTAACAATTCTATAGTTAGATCAGCAAATATTATATCTAATATTCCATGTGAGATATAAAATATTTAGATATTTAGGATAGTTATCATTTTTAGAAAGCTTTTGTTATGATCTTAAGCTTCGCTTAGATTGCAACTTAGACAAGACTTGAGTAGAGAAGGGAAGAATGATCAATTAGTAAAGTGTAAGAATACAAGATAGTATTTATAGCTATATATATCTAGAGATTATAAGGAATATATATAGTAGAGTATTAGAAAATAGTTAGAAAAGTATAAGAAGATTCCTGCTACTATATAAGGTACTGACTGATTATATCAAGAAAACATATAGTATAGCTAATCATAGAGTCATAGAAAAGAAATCCCAACATCTGTTTGTCCATGAACAAACTATTTGTTAGACATAAGATATCAATTGTAATATTCTAGAAGTAAGTCATATACTTGGTAGCTACAAACAATATAACTTAGGATTCTCTAAAGATTGTAAACTTCACACACCTTGTAGGCTTCACTTAGTTACCCTAATAGATAGAATAATCTAAAATATTGACTGAATTAGTAAGAGCTTATTGAATAATAGTCAAAGAGAGAGGATTATGATTATCTTAAAAATAGTATCTAAAAAAGTTTTCTAAGATAACAATGTTAACTAAATAAACTCTGTGGTATTAGTAATAGTGTTTGAGGCTTGTGACTAGAGAGAAGAAAAGACTGTGGAATTATTATTAGTAGTATTTGAGATTTAGCAAAGTAGTAGATTTCTTTATAGCAGCCATTAATTTAAATAGTCAATAGACTACTCAAGTAGTCTTAGATTGCAAAGAGTTTTGTGGAGATTATAAGAGAATTCAAAAAGAAGTCTCTAATATATTACTACTCTACTTTACAATATCTAACTCTAATATCTATTGATAACCATAAAGCTACTATGTTATAACCATATGTCTTAATATTATTATTCCAGTATCTTCTACAACTTGTTATGGCATATATTTGTAATTACATACAATAAGTTATATGACTAGTGAGTTTACCTTATGTTACCATGTCACACACTATAGTTATGTAATTATTATTATCCAAACTTTAAGAAAAGAAAAGAAAATTAGATCAAGAAAAATAGATAAAAATGAAATAAAATAATATAAAAGTTCAGAGTATACTTATAAGACTGAAAATAAACCAAAATTGTTTAAGAAAATACTTCTAAGATTGTGTATTCACAGTATTGCTATAAAATAATTAGGCTTTTCAGAATAACCTTGGCCTCTGTCACATTCTGATCTAGCTATATTTATTCCAACTAACAGATAATACATACCAACCTATCTACACTCTCTAACCTTTTCTGGTATAGATCATCTTTCTTTATTTCATCTCAGATATCATTGCTAGACTTTCTAACAACTTATTAAATATAGTTTATATCTTATTGTTAGAGATCCAATAATAGGCTCTTAAAAGTCCAAATGGATAAGTAGAATATTATCCAAGTATGTAAAACACAAGAGTCAGAATGATCTTTGGCTTCAGCTTATGTGCTATATTTCTATAAGTTGTATGAGTTGTATATTTCAGAAGGTATACTTAGAATATGACTGACAGGCAAGTCTACTAGAATATAGGAGGTATATTGTTGCTAACATTAGAAGTTGGTGATATTTTTAGTCAATTTTCAGAATGGACTTTACAGTGTAAACTACTAGCTTATATACTAAGTATATTATCTAGGATAGTTATCTAGAAATGGAGACTACTAAGTATTACTCTAGTTTCTAGTGATTCTTAGATATCTGGGATGGAGATCCATGAAGTTGTTAAGAGTCCAGTAAGGAGTTTTGTGAGGAAACATACTCTTATCAAGTTTTCAAGCACTTCAGGACTATTTAAGAGTTTTAGCAAGAAGAATTGATGCTCCTAAATGATGCCTCAGGCTCTCTTGAATGGAAATCCACTCAAGAAATGGTTTAGTAGCTATTAATTAAACCAGATCTCAAGAAGACAAGGTTTTTAGAGATAAGAGATGCCACTACACTCTAGCTATGAAGTATAGGCACTTGAGAGCATAATCAGCTACCATAGATGATAGAAGTCAAGTAAAAAAGAGATTATGCTAGGGTGTAACAAGAACTATGTAATACTGGCACTCAACTATATGCTAAAGAATTCAAAGAGAACAACATCAGTATCAGAAATCAAGAAAAAATAGAAATAATAATATAAAAGAAGAAATAAACATATAACATCTGTTTGCAAATACTTTCTCTGGCTAACACACTTCTAAACAGTAAGTCTTACACTATGTAACAAGCTCTTTTGTAAAATAATTATAAAGCTCCTTAAGAGTCTCTAACAACACTATCCATTCCATGTAATGTATCCTGAAGACATCCCTTAAATCAAACCTTACAACTAATAATACTAACTAATACTAACTGATACTCACCTCACCAGTCTTTCCCAGGCTACTAGAGCTCTCCAAAACTTGTCTAAAAGTGATAAAAGGTACTAATAATGCTCACTTGAGAAAATAGCAATTGAACTGCTTATGAGTGGGGAAATTCAGATAGATGTTCTCTTTCTCTTTCTTTCTCCCCTTTACTTGTAGCTTATATATTAGTCTAAAAATACAGATAATTGACATAGAAAATGGTGACTAAAACTATAAGGAAGACTAATGAAGTTTTGCAAGCATATGGTATTCTGTGTTAGGGCAACTGGACAGAAGAGCAAGGCAATTCAAATCTCCAGAAAATCCTAAGTTTATTGTCCAAGAAATTACTGAATTATATACACATCTCCAGAAAATCCTAAGAGAACAGAATGAGGATTCCTGAAGATAACAACTATTCTATATAATAACAGGTCTATTCTAATGTGTCAGAATTCCAGTTACATAATCAAAGAATAATAATACTTAAGCAATCAGAAACTGCTTAGAATGGAGAAACTGAAATAAAAGAGTGCTAGAGTGCTTAGTAGGTACTTTTGGAGTATATAAAAGCAAATAAGTGAATGTACAGATGTGGGAAAGAATTATAGAACATAGATCAGCTAAAAATATGAAAGAGAAAAGTTTTGGAAGAGCCAGTTTTCTTATACTCTGTCTATTTGCAATCTAAAATCAACCTGATAGTCTTTTTCTACTTGCAACTACCAATTCCATTCCTTTTTAGTCATTTCTACTGATTGCTCTTACTCACAAGCTCATTCTTAACTCCTTCAGCTTCTAATCCACCATGTTTCTGTCTTATTCTGTTGTCTAAATGTTCATGGCTATGCTGATTGTGCTTTTAAGTGCCTATACTTCATAATTAGTTTTTCATGAGTGTAGTGGTATCTCTTATTCCTAAAGACCTTGTCTTTTTGAGATCTAGTTTAAGACTTATAGAGTAAAGTCAGGAAAAGAGTCTTATATTAGGGTTAATACAAGAGAACTTAATAAAGTTTCTAAGTATAAGTAATCTATCTTATATACACTTGACTAATAGTCTGTGCTATACTAGACTTAGCCTACCCTAAAGGATATACATATTATATGTCATTAATATGTAGTATAATCTTATTATATTAGAACCTTCTATAATATTCTATGTGACTATAACTTATAATAGCATTATATGATCTATGATTGATATATAACACTATATTATATTCTATAATAGTTTGTGACAGTCATATATGATATTACACTAAACCCTAACCTTAAGTTAAATAAAAAATAAAAATAAAATAAAGTCTATTGTTTATAACTCTGACAATTATTTAGGAGTATCAAAGCTTCTTGTTCAAATCTTTAAATAGGTCTTAAATACTTGGAAACTTGATAAGAGTATATTTTCCCACAAAAAAGTATTTTTTAGTATAATAGCATTATTTATAGATTAGAATAGATGTGGCCAGATTGGAATATAATACAACTCCATAAATCTCTGTTCTAATATCTGAAGACCATAAAATCCAGAATAACTTGCTTCTATTCCTAGATAACTACCTTAGGTAGAATACTTAGTATATAAACTAGTTGTTATACTGTAATTTCTTATTCTGAAAATTAACCAAAACTAATACTATCTTCTAGTATTGGCAATAATATATCTTACCACCTTTCAGTAGACTTATTTTTCATAATTCTCCTAAGTAGCTCTTCTAAGATATATGACTAGTATAACTAGTATATCATATGCTAGGTCCATCCATTTAGAAGATATATCTTTACAGTAATAATACCCCCTCAACATCCATAAAACAAGCTTGTCTTCTGTGATGGCCATTTTTTTCACAACACATCTCTACAATAGTGATGGAACAATCCAGATATCTAGTCTTCCATGACAGTAATACTCCTATTGAACTCAGTCTTCCATGGTAGAGTTCTATTATCTTACTCCTATCAGTATTTCACCACTGAGACCTTCACTCAGAGCAATAGAGGCTATATACTGAAACCCCAAGCATCTCCTATATTTCCTACTCATATATAAGACTAGTAGTTACACTGTGATTTGCTAGTCTGATAATTGACAAAGATAATTCTTATTGAACTTAATCTCTAGTGTTCAACAACAATACACCAAATTAGTACTCACTTCTATCTCAGACTTCATCCATTTATCTGAAGTTGTGATTATGTGGCAGACAGATAGTACAGCACATAAGCTGAAGCCAAGGTCATTTTACAAGTTCATGTTACTAAGTATAGAGTTTACATACTCCATGTATCACCAAGCCAACCTCACAGACTTTATCTCCTAGTGTGAACTACACCTGACATAGTAGAAGTATAGCATATAAGCTGAAGCTGAAGATTGTTTTAACATTCACATTCTGTATATTCAGATAACACATACCTACTTATCTGACTTTTGAGGACTCATGAATAAGTCTCAGATAATAAGATGTAAACTGTGTCTAGCAGTTTTAGCTTATATGCTATGCCGTTTATATGTTACTTGGTTGCAATTTCAGGGGTTCAAGTGAAGTTTAACAAAGTGAGTACTAATGAGAATAAGTGTATTAACTTAATAGTGAAGATTTGTAGTGTTAATAGTATAGACTATAGTTGATTATCAGATTGGAGAAGTATAGAGTATTTACCAGTCCTTAAGTATAGGAATAAGTGTCTCAAATACTTGGAGACTTGAGTGGTGCAATTGCTACATAGCTATATAGTTATTTATATAAGAAACAACCAACAACTACAAGCAGATATTCGAAAACCATACAGATAAGACGAATATTAGAACGAAATATCCGGAGTTAAATTTACTGTAAGATATTAATCTTCGTGTTAAATATATTGAAAGGATCGAATTTCTTTTTAATCGTCTTCAGTTTCGCAAGATTCGATCCATAAAACTCCGAAGCAGGAGTCCCTTGGAGAGAGTAGTTGGGGTATCGGGGAAGAACAGAGCTAGATCCAGCAGCGGTTTCAATGAGTTTCGCCCCTGCGCGAAGCATTGCGGCGTCAGCTGCTGCATCTTCGGTCGTAGCATTAGCTTGTTGAATGTTCAGCTGAATGACGTGCATCGTCTCGGATGAATGAGGCCACGCACTGGCTGTTGCGTGCGAAGAAAAGGCGCCGGGGATGAAGGGTTCGATGAATACAAGCACGCTGTAACGCAGGTCTTTTTCTACTGAAGTCTGCCAATCCACTGCTGCTTGGACAATTTCAGGAGTCATCTTGTCGACGACAACGTTATGCAGCTGATAGATTGATGTAGGATTGGGGCGTGAGATGAATGCCACTGTAACGCATATTAGTAACACCTATCACAAGAAGTGGAACATGATGTACATGCGATACTCTGAAGCTCTTCCCACGTAACTGATGCCGTTGTATCCATGATTGATCCCTCGAGCTGCCACATCCAAGGAAGTTCGGCCTTCGCTGTCACCTCATCCCCGAATACAATTGGGAATAACAAAATAATCGGCTGACCATTGAGTTGCAAGGTGGCGAAGAGAAGGGAAACATCCGGGTTCGTATTGTTGTTCGTCGTAGCAATGAAGTTGGATGATATAGTACTGTATTGTGACATCGGGAAGGCAAGGAATCCACTGAAGATTGAGGTGGGCTTCGGGAATGCTTTTACGACCAATTCCGTGACAGCTTATTCATATTCGGATAAGAATAATTCAGGAGTGAAATAAGACATACGTACCTCCCATAGAAAAACCAGCACCCTTAATACCAAACAACAGATCTGCGTCTGTACTGGCCCATTTAACGGACCCATCAGCTAGCACAACTTGAGCGTCGACTATGCTATCAATCATTAAACCATGCCGGTTATTGAGGTAGCTCAATCCACCACCAAGACTGAATCCGCCAGTCCCAATAATGGCTACGCGTCCTCCTAACACGGTAACCGACTGATTAGCCATAGACGTGTAGACATCATTCCAAATATTGCCAGTGCCAATTCTAACAACACCCTGGGAGGTGCTGTATTGTACCCTTAAAGGTTTTCGGACGCCAGTTATGATTCAAGATTAGCGAAATAAAAAAACGCACTTATTTAAGTTAGACATATCTAAGATTACACCATCTGATTGTGAATCTGCCACACCTCCGGAACGAACAGCAAAGTCGATGGAGAATTTATGAAGCCATTTCACCTGCCGGTAATCATTTGATCAAAGAGGGCGTCATAACATATAGGCAAGTACTTACCGCAAGCGACACATCATTGACGCAAGTAGGCTGTAATGCTAGTACGGGATGCTCGTTGAAGTTTAAACTCCAAGCGAGAGTGGCATTGGTAAATCCGGGAATGCCAGGTACAAGGATACCTCCTTGGTAACCACTTTGAACAAGACTGATTATAGATGAAGGCGTTAAAGCCCCTAGTGCAATGGGAAGGAATGTGGTAAGAACGAATAAACCCCAAGCTGCACCCATCATTAAGTACGAGATGGGTTGTTGAATGTCTGTCTTGTACCCATCGAACGTGGGTTTATATCACACCACTGCTACCCTACCCACATGACAAATTCAATCAACAGATACGGCGCTATAAATATTCTGATAAGAACTGAGAACTAAATTGGAGCCTAATCGGACTTTGAATATCCGCCTAAGTAACTCTTTTCAGTGAGCCATTATTATCTCTCAGTCGCAACGGATGTAACCACACCAGTAATCATTTGAGTCATCGGTGCTTGGCAGGTAAGTCTCTTTTTGTCTTGAAGTTAAACCGTGATCTGAATACGACTCTAGCTGGACTAGAGGCTACTGCAAGCCTCTTACAATAAAGACCTTCGCTTTCTATTATAGAGAGATGGACAGTTCGCTGATGGCATTGAGATGGAAGGAATATGAGCATGGAGAATTGAGATGGAAGGAATATGAGCATGGAGAATTGACACTGAACCCAAGCTCATTTTGGACCTTGTTCAACACCATGCAATTGCTATAGAACCCTTAAAAACCTGAAGTCAAGGTGAGAAGAGGTTAGCATCTTTCGTTGTAAGAAAGAGGCTTAATGTTAGTTATTACATTTAGCCTGCGTTAACTCTGTGGAAGAGTTGAGAACGCGCATCTACCGTGACATAGCAGCTGAGCTCAAGACTTATATGGTTCCCGACTTTCTGCAGTACATATCAACTAAGTCCATTGTAAAGAGTGCAAGTTCTGAATTCCCAACGCGTCTTGGAGACTTGATGAGGAAGTCTCTCGGTGAGGACGGCGAACAGTTCTTATCAGCCATTAGTCTTGGGTATAAAGCCCTGGCTGAGTACGGGATTGACATTCATGGTATAGAGACTTTACAGCACCTCAGAAAGGTATTCGAATCATATCTTGAAAGGGTACTCTATCTTCCGCAAATGCCGTATCAGAAACAACAAGACCAGTTGGCAGTATGTCTCAGATCATCAATGTCTTAGAGCGGCGCCCTTTTTCGATACTGCACTCTTGCGAATAGTATATCACTATCAAGTGAGGATGGACCTATAATATACGACGTTACATACGTGAATACGAGAGGACGCGTGCTCCTTGGCCCAGATACTCAGGACTTTGATGAAGACGCAACGACAAACATAATCGGACCACGTTTCAGTCATGCTTGCCGTCCCACCGAGCGCGATAGTTCATTGCGCATTAATTCGTCTTCAACTCAATCTGATAACGACCTGTGGGAAATAATCCCATCTTGAGAGATTGTTTTGGAATCCCCGCGTTCCGCGCAGCAGTGTGCATGGGTTATAGTATAGCCACTTGAGGAGATAGGCACGCTGCTCACCAGTTCGTCTCGTTTGAGCATGGGTTTGCCATATGCTGCAAGGGAACCGAACGGAAAAGCTGCACTTCATTTATCGTTTTGATGCTAGGGATGGCGACGGTTTCTGTGGCGAATGTGTCAAGAGCACAGTACCCCGCACCAGGATTCGATTACGAAACTCAATCTAGGCACTCGATGAGATTATGCATCAATACATTCGGGAAGAGCTGGCAAAGGCATTCGTCGTTCAGCCAGAATATATGATATTCGTGACCCATTAGGTTGGAGTGGCACTACTGCGACGACAGCGCAGTAAGCAAAATCTGATCACCTGAAGTATGATCTTATCTTTCTTGAACAGACATGTACAACAGCCGGTCGACGGACATTCGAATGCAGCATTGCATTTGAAGATTGGGCTGTAAATGGTCCGTTGATTTCACGTGGTTCGGGTACATCTGGAGACCGCATCGGTGAAGAAGTGGTCGTGGATTGAGGGTATTCTTGTTTCAGTCATGCGAGGCATGGAAACAATTTTGAATCGGTGCAAATTAAGTCCCATTGGTTTAAACGACTCCACAATATGGAAGTACTCTCTTTTGGAATGCTTATGACATAATCCCAAGAGGGGCTTTGTTGGAAGGAACAGAACGCACAGCAGCATGGTGCAGTGTGGACAACTGGCAACCACTTACCTGTAGTGAATACTGTAATAGAGAGCTGGAGAAGCACGAGTGACAACAGAGGATGACTAGTATTGGTGGTAGTTCAGTCTATGCAAAAATTTTACATTGACTACCTAATTAGTACTTACTAAGCAGAATGCATTGTTATGACTTGAGGTATGAGCAGACATGGATCAAATGAAACTGTATTTAGAGTAACAGTAGTGTGACTCATTCCTTAGTCTCTCATCTAGCCTGAACAAGATCAGAGGACCAGAAGATAGAAAATATTGACATTGACCAGGCTATCAGTGCTGGGAACTATTAAAGATAATTAATTGCCACAAACTAATTTATAGCTGGATCCTATTAGAGTGACTGGGACAAAAGTATAGATTTTGTGCTTCAAGCTTGTCAAGTGTAGTTCACATTTGTGAGGAAAAGTCTGTGTACCAAAGAGCAAAGAGTTACAGACTTTGTGAATAACCTTGGCTTCAGCTTATATACTATGCCATTTATATTAAGTTCACAAACAATGGACTTAGTTTTTCTTTATTTTACTTTTCATTTTTTATTTGACTTTTTGATTTATTTTTCTATTTTCTATTTTTAGAACAACTAGGGTTAGGGTTGATTGGTCACATGGTCACATCAGAGGGCAAAGTCACAAGATGGATCACAAGACGAAGAAGAACTTAGTAGAAGGTTCTAGAATAAGTGATATTATACAACATGGACAACATATGTTGGCCTCATAGGCTATACATGGTCATTTAAGGTAGGGTGCACAGTAGTGAGCATGGACCATTGGTAGTAGTATATAAGGTAGACTACTTTGTAAAAGGATCTCTATCGAGTTCTCTTGTGTTACTCAATACAAGGGTTGTTCTTGTACCTAACTCTAAAGGTTTAAGATCATAACAATTTACTTATTGCATGTTCACAACTTCAGAGAAATGAATAGCTGATTATCAGATTGAAGATTACAGCACATTTATTGGTCATTTGTTAGGTAAGGAACATGCCCAGAAGAGAAAACTATCTACAGGAAAATTATGGAAGATATTGGAAGAGTATGGGAACATTATACAATGTGTGCAGATATGCTGCACCTTTGTATGTCATAATAGTCATATTTAGGAAGAGAATATTAATAGAAAAGAAATATAGAAGAAGTCAAACTCTCAAGCATAGGCACTCAAAACAGTATACTATGCTAGTTAATTTTCAAGCTGAGAAACTACAGAGTATCAACATGTCTTAAATACTGGTACTAAGACTATTCAAGAATTAGAAAAGACAGGTAACTACTCTAAGTATACTAAAGTCCTTGAAAATTAAGTCTGGAGTTCCATAGAGATTATAAGAAACCATGTGATCAGTAATGGAGTGATTGAACATGCAAAAGAACTAGATACATCCATACTGAAAGAGGATAAGTGTTATAACCTTAAATCCTTAGAGTGGGATAAAGGTCAAACTCTTGTATTAGAAAAGACACAAGAGAACTTGATAGAAAGCTCTTTACAAAATAGTCTACCTTATATACTTGTATAGATGGTCTATGCTAGCTACTGTGTACCCTATCCTAAATGACCATGTGTAAAGCATGAGGTCAACATATGGTGTCCATGTTGTATGATATCACTTTGTTCTAAAACCTTCTACTCCTTTCTCTTAAGTTCTGTGATTAATATTGTGACCACACCATCAGATGTGGCTGATGTGACAGTGTGACCAATCACTTCTAACCCTAACCCCAGAGTTCTAAAAATAGAGAAATATAAAATAATTGAAAAGAAAATGTAAAATGTAAAAATAAAATAAAATAAATTGAAGTCCATTGTTTCATTTTCCTACAATAAGTAGGTAGAAAGAAAGATACTCTCTTTCACAAATATTCTGAGCAGATCAGATATTAGAGAAATATTATCCATCATGTGATTGGATGTATTGGATGTATTTGGATGGATATGTGACATTCTTAAATACTAAGTAAATATAAGAAGTACTCAAGTGATGCTATTACTTCATAGTATATTAGGAGTTCAAGTTGGAAAGGAGTAAACTGTCATATACAAGTCCACTGGTCTGGAAACAATGTTCCTGTGGTGAAACCACCTCTGAACCATACAAGCCCATCTTCCACAGCAGCCACCTTTCTCACAACACGTCTCATGGCAGTGCTGCAACCCTCCAGATACTTTGTCTTCCATGGTGGAGATACTCCTATTCAACTCGGTCTTCCATGATGGAGTTAATCCTGTCAGTGTCTCAACACTGAAACTTCCGCTTGGGGTCATAGGGGTTTTACCACTGAAACCCCGAGTATCTTCTATACTATCACTTTGTATATAAGACTAGTAGTTACATTGTAATTCGCTAGTCTGATAATCGACAAAGATAAACTCTTATTGAACTTGATTTCCAGTGTTCAATGGCAACACACCAATCAGTACTCACTTCCACTCAGACTTTCTCTCCTTCATCTAAAGTTGTGACCATGCGGCAGATAGATGGCGCAGCACATAAGCTGAAGCCAAGGTTGTTCCACAAGTCCGCTCATCTCCAAGTCCATTCTGCAGACTTCTACCCCAGTGTGAACCATGCCTGACAGTATTATCAGACTACCCAAGTCTGCTATCGCTTCCGAGCAGTTCCATCTGCTAAACCTTCTGTTGCAGTTCTGTCTGCAATCCATTTCATTTCACACTTCAAAGTCCAAATGGCTTCCTCTCGCCATAATTCCTCAACTCCGGTCCCACCGCTTGGGACTCCCTTCAACATGATCTCGCATTTCAGTGAACCAATGGCTTATCTGCCAAATATGCCACAATGTTCAAGACGACTCCATCAGTGAGGCCATTCATCTCTGAGGTCTCCCTCCAGTACAATCCAACCTGCCCAGACAGTTTCGCCTGTCCCTGGCCCAAGTATCATCCCTGTGGACAATGATCCAAATTGGGAGGATGCTCCCACTACTAATCCTATTACTAACTTAGCAGCTAATAGACCTACTTCCTCTACTCACTCACGGTCCAAACCCTGTCGGAGCAATAATACTAATACTAATGAACAATTGGCTGAGGTACTCGGCCGACTTGCTAACACCCTCAACACTAATCAGACTTCTGGACCTAACACTAATTCAAGGGGAACTAAAGCCCGCATCCCCGACACTTTCAGCGGCACTGAGCCTGACAAGCTCAATAATTTCCTGTTTCAATGCAGGCTATATTTCTGCGCTAATCCAGTGCAATTCGACACGGACATTGCCAAAATCAACTTCACAATGACCTATTTTACTGGAGTAGCCCAGGACTGGTTTGAGGTGGGCCTCAACCAAGAAGACCAGAGCATCCTCCAAGACTGGCTCTCCAACTGGAACCTATTTGTGGATGAGCTACATCAACATTTTGGCCTCTCGGACCCCATTGAGAAAGCAGCCAACATGTTGGATAATCTCTGCATGAAACCCGGCGATAAAATTTCCACTTACAATGTGGACTTCATGCGCTATGCCTCCTAATTAGGTTGGGAGAATAGTGTTCTGTGCCATCGCTATTACCAGAGGCTCCCCAATCAGATCCAGGATCCCATTTCCATCTGGGAACAAGGAAAACCCACCTTGTTCCAGGATATGTACGCCTTAGTGATGACTATCGATTACCACTACTGGGAACAAGACCATGAACGCCACCATGCAAGGCAGGCAGAGAAAGAGGCCCTTGAGTCTCACTCCCAGAAGCAAGGAAAAGCTTCCACCTCTGGTTCTGTCATGACCTCCCAGAGCAAGGTAAATCCGTCTTTGGTGGCCTTGTCTGCCAAGAACCCCTCCTCCAAGTCCTCTCTGTCCCCTGCTCCAAAGAAGCAACCCAATACTCCGCGGGTGGACCTCTCTTCCAAGCTAGCCAGCAATGGCAAGTTGACCAGCGACAAGCGCAAGAAGCATCTCAAAAACAATCTGTGCCTCTATTGTGGTACAGGAGACCACAAGCTGGACTCCTGTCCCAAGAAGCAGACTACGGTCTCTCCCAAGGGCCACGGTGCTTCAGCAACTGCTTCTGAGAAACCCTCAGAAAACTAGAGAGTGACCCCCAGGACTCTGCACAGACTAAGGGTCACGTTGAACTCCCCTGTGCAGCAATGAGCCCGATTCGACTCAACATATCCGCTCTTTCTGATCCTCATTCACTTTTCGTTTCCCTTACTTCTCCCTTAATCCTTGGTCAGGATTGTAACGACCTTAAGCTAGAGCTCAGGTTGCAACTAAGGCAAAGACTTGAGAGGAGTTAAGGGATATATAGCAAGTGGTAAAGCATAAGGATACAGGAATGTATCTACGCTACTTATACGAGTCCATCG
>Ga0157357_1000275_pt1 | contig 21667 bp, 19 predicted proteins | sample AttcapACBM1_FD_111485 | JGI IMG/M metagenome (GOLD analysis project Ga0157357, IMG submission 111485) | Fungus gardens microbial communities from leaf cutter ant in Botucatu, State of Sao Paulo, Brazil - Atta capiguara ACBM1 | ecosystem: Host-associated > Fungi > Mycelium > Unclassified ... | reverse complement strand
CATAAGAGCCAAACAGAATAATCTTGAGAATACGGCCGCGGCGCAGGGCGGCATTGGCCTGCGGCAGCTCGGCCGGGCGGAAAGCGGCTAAAATGGTTTTGACAATATAAACCAGCTCCCGCCGGCGGCGGGGCGGCAAATGGCCGATATTGGGGCTTTGCTCGGTGATATATTGTGCCATAAGACAGTTTTAGAACCGGCTGCCGCCTGAAGCAAGGCTGCGCGCGCCTTTATGCAAAACTATTTGCTGTGCCGCCCCGCGCTCTGGCGGCAGACAAGCGCTGCTTTGCCGGTTGGGTGCCGGCAGAGCTGTTGCGGCCTGAGCAGCGGCTGTTGCAGGCGGGCACTCACCGGCGCGCCCGGCCGGCCGCGCGGGCAGCTAAATATTATGCCGGGCAAGCAGCGGCGCTGCCTCGTTAAATGCGGCAGGCAATAAAGCAGCCAGGCTCCGCCGGCGCGGCGGATCGGGCTTATTCATCGCGGTAAACGCGCTCGCGTTTTTCATGCCGCTCCTGCGCTTCTACGGAAAGCGCGGCTATTGGCCGGGCGTCCAGCCGGCGCAGGCCGAAATTAAACACCCAAGCCACTGACTGGCAGGCAAAGAACGCACCGCCTAATCATGATAACGGCGCATAATCAACGAAGCATTCGTGCCGCCAAAACCAAAGGAATTCGACAAAACGATATCAATCTGCCGCTCGCGCGGTTTATGCGGCACCAGGTCTATTTTGGTTTCAACCGAGGGATTATCCAGATTCAAGGTTGCCGGCGCAATATTATCGCGAATCGCCAAAACAGAAAAAATCGCCTCAGCCGCCCCGGCCGCGCCCAGCAAATGACCAATAGAGGATTTGGTAGAGGACATGGAAACTCTGGCCGCTGCCGGCCCCATCACCCGCTCTACTGCCGCCAGCTCAATAGTATCAGCCATGGTAGAAGTGCCGTGCGCATTGATATAGTCAATCGCTCCCGGCTCTATGCCGGCTCTTTTAATCGCCGCCCGCATGCAGCGCTCAGCGCCGTTGCCGTCTTCCGCCGGCGCGGTAATATGGTGCGCATCGCCGGAAAGACCGTAACCGATAATTTCGGCATAAATTTTGGCGCCGCGCTTTTTGGCGTGCTCCAGCTCTTCCAGCACCAGCACCGCCGCCCCCTCACCCATAACAAAACCGTCCCGATCGCGGTCATAAGGGCGAGAAGCGCGCTCCGGCTCGTCATTATAAGCGGTGGAAAGCGCCTTGCAAGCCGCAAAGCCGGCCATGGAAATGCGGTTAACCGGCGATTCCGTGCCGCCGGCCGCCATAACCTCGGCATCACCCAGCGCGATCAGACGCGCCGCATCGCCAATAGCGTGTGAGCCGGTGGAACAGGCCGTTACCACGGAGTGATTAGGCCCGCGCAAATGATGCTTTATCGATACATAGCCGGAGGCCAGATTGATCAGCCGCCCGGGGATAAAGAAAGGCGATATGCGCCGCGCCCCGCGATCGCGCAGAGTATAGCCGGCCTCAACAATGCCGCCGACACCGCCAATGCCGGAGCCGATCATTATGCCGGTGGTGATTTGATCATGCTCTGTTTCCGGGTGCCAGCCCGCATCGTCCAGCGCCTGATCGGCCGCCCCCATGGCATAGACGATAAAAGGATCAACCTTGCGCTGCTCTTTCGGCTCCATATAGAGATCAGGGTTGAAACTGCCTTGCGCGCCGTCTCCCCGGGGGATACAGCAAGCAATCTGGCACGGCAAATCGTCTACCTCAAACTCTGTCACCCGGCGGGCGCCGCTGCGCCCGGCAAGCAGCCTTTCCCAGCTTTTTTCAACATTACCGGCCAGCGGTGACACCAACCCCAAACCGGTAATGACGACACGTCTCATCATAAGCCAACAGCCCAGCAATACCTGCAATAAACCAGAACACCACAAAGCTCGCGCAGGCCCGTTACAGCCTGAAAGCCTGTTTTCAATATTGCCGCGCCGGTCAGGCAGAAGCTTTATCGATAAACTTCACAGCGTCACCGACTGTCAAAATCGTCTCGGCGGCATCATCAGGGATCTCAACCCCAAATTCTTCCTCAAAAGCCATAACAAGCTCAACCGTATCAAGACTGTCGGCGCCGAGATCGTCAATAAAACTTGCCCCTTCGGTCACTTTATCCGCCTCAACCCCCAAATGCTCAACAACAATCTTTTTCACGCGCTCTTGTGTATCACTCATGTTAAAACCTCAATTTAAACCCTGTTTATCCATGAGTAGCCGCATGGATTATTTTAATCAAGCCATAAATGCCGGGAACAAAGCTTATAACACAGTTTTCTCGGTCTGGAAAACCGCCGGCACAATAGCGGCCGGCATAATGCGCTATCGAGATCCCGCGCTTTTATTCCTGCTCTGCGCCCCTTATATAAGGCTGCTCCGCCGGCTGGTTGGTTAGAAGCGCCGCAAAGCCCCCCTGCGGCCTTAGCACGGCTTAAGGCAATAAGCAAAACAATTTTAAGCCAAACGCTTTGCTTCCTCTGATTATCGGCATATTTCCGCCCTTTGCCGCCCGTTTTTGCCCAGGCAATCCCAGGCAATGCGGAAAAGACGCTAAATCATCGCCATGCCGCCATTGATATGCAAAGTCTGCCCGGTTATATAGGCAGCCTCGGCCGAAGCCAGATAAACAGCAGCAGCGGCAATATCGGCGCCGCTGCCCATGCGCCGCGCGGGGATCCTCGCCAGCAGATTTTCCTTGATTTTGTCATTAAGCCGGTCTGTCATCGCTGATTCGATAAAACCCGGCGCCAGACAGTTAACCGTTACGCCGCGCGCCGCGACTTCCTGTGCCAAAGCTTTGGAAAAGCCGATAAGCCCGGCTTTGGCCGCGCAATAATTCGCCTGACCGGCATTGCCGATAACTCCGACAATAGAGGTTATATTGATAATCCGGCCGGAGCGGCGGCGCATCATGGCATGAGCAAATTCTCGCGTCAGGCTAAAAACAGCCGTCAGATTAACCGCCAGAACCTGATCCCAGTCGGCGTCACTCATACGCACCAGCAGGCTGTCACGCGTAATGCCGGCATTATTGACCAAAATATCCAGCTCGCCAAAATCGGCCGCAACTTTTGCCGCCAGCGGCTTTATCGCCGCGCGATCGGCCAGATCCGCGGGGAAAATATGCGCTCTTTCTCCCAGTTCTGCGGCCAGAGCGGCCAGTTTATCCGCCCGCGTTCCGTGCAGGCCGACAATAGCGCCCTGAGCATGAAAACAACGCGCTATCGCCGCGCCGATACCGCCGCTTGCCCCGGTAATCAGAGCTTTTTGTCCTTCAAGCTTAAACATGAGATCCTCGTTCCAGATAATAATAACAGGGCAGGATTCCGCCCTGCCCGGCCTGTCACCCGCTGCTCCCGGCAGCCGGGAGCTTTTTCTTGCCTTGCGCCCGCCGGCTTTTGGCTGTTACTTTGCCCCAAAAAACCGATATTTCAAGCCAGAAGCTGCGGCAAGGCCTGCTCTATCTCTGCCGGCGAAGCAATGGCGGAAGCAGACAAGGTTTTATCCGCCCGCCGGGCCAGACCGGCAAGAACCCGGCCGGCGCCGATTTCATACAGCTCACACACGTCATGCGCGGCAAACCATTCCATTATTTCCCGCCAGCGCACCTGACCGGTTACCTGATCAACCAGTAAAGCCGCAATTCTTGCCATATCGGTTTCAGGAGCCGCCGAAATATTGGCAATAAGCGGCACACGCGGCGGCTTTTGCTCGGCTTTGGCCAGCGCTTCCCGCATAATATCGGCCGCCGGAGCCATTAAAGCCGAATGAAAAGGCGCCGAAACCGGCAACAATAAAGCCCGCTTTGCCCCTTTTTCAGGCGCCAGCGCAACCGCTTCTTCCACTGCCGGCCTGATGCCGGAAACAACAATCTGCCCGCCGCCATTATCATTGGCGATCTGGCAAATGCCGTAAAAGGCAACCTCACGGCATAAAGCGGCAACAGCCGCAGGATCCAGGCCGATAATCGCCGCCATAGCGCCCCGGCCAACCGGCACAGCCGCCTGCATGGCATTGCCGCGTATGCGCAGCAGCCGCGCCGTCTCAGCCACAGAAAAAGCCCCGGCCGCGCATAAAGCCGAATATTCTCCCAAAGAATGGCCGGCAACATAAGCGATTTTATCGGCCAGAACCAGCCCCTGCGCTTCCATCACCCGCAAAACAGCCAGAGAAACCGCCATTAAAGCCGGCTGCGCATTGGCGGTTAAAGTCAGCTCTGCTTCCGGGCCGTCAAATATCAGAGCCGAAAGCTTTTGCTTCAAGGCTTCATCAACCTCCTCAAAAACATAACGCGCTTCGGCAAAATTTTCGGCCAGCTCTTTGCCCATACCGACAGACTGGCTGCCCTGCCCGGGGAAGATAAAAGCTTTTTTTACCAAAAGGTTAACTCCGTTTCTTCAACATGTTACGCATCTTGTGCAGCCGGCGCGCAGCCCTGACACAGGCAAGGCCTGTGTGACCGGCGAGCCAATCTGCCGCAGGCAGCGCGCCTCATCTCGCGCATAACGGCAACAGGACGCGCCCGGAGCGCAGCAATGCCGGCTCAAGATTTGCCCGCTGCCGCCGGAATATCAGCCAGTTTCCGCCGAATAGCGGCAATAGCCTCTTCTGCTTTATCGCCATGCGGCCCGCCGGCCTGCGCCATATCCGGGCGGCCGCCGCCGCCGGAACCGCCCAGCGCCGCCGCGCCGATTCGCGCCAGATCAACCGCGCTGATTATCGCCGTTTTATCAGCCGTCACGCCGACAATCACAGCCGCTTTTTTATCGTCCATCACACCGATAAAAACCACAATGCCGGATTTTAGCTGTTTCCTGGCTTTATCGGCCAGTGATTTCAACTCACGCGGCCCCATGCCTGCCACTATTTTGGCCATAAAGGGCAGACCGTTAATCATTTTCACTTCTTCTGCCTTATTACCAGCCCCGCCCAAAGCCAGTTGCCTGCGCGCTTCCTGTAAATCTTTTTCCAGCTTGCGGCGCTCTTCCAGCAAGGATTGCAAACGCTGCGCCACATTATCCGGCCTGACCTTCAGCATTGCCGCAGCCTGCCGGGCAATATCTTCCTGCTCAGCCAGATAGCGCCGCGCCGCCGGCCCGGTTAAAGCTTCAATCCGCCTCTGCCCGGCAGCAACCGCCCCCTCAGAAACAATATGCAGCAGGCCAATATCGCCTGTCTGCCTTACATGGGTGCCGCCGCATAATTCTACCGACCAGGCCCGCCCCCCCGCTGCTCCGGCCGGCGCGGCGGCGGCTTCTGCCGTCCGCCCCATCGACACAACACGCACTTCATCGCCATATTTTTCACCGAATAAAGCGCGCGCGCCGACAGCGCGCGCTTCATCGAGCGCCATAATACGGGTCTGCACCGGCGCATTTTGCCAGATAATAGCATTGGCCAGCGCTTCAACCTCTGCTATTTCCTGCTTTGTCAGCGGCTTAGGGTGCGAAAAATCAAAACGCAGGCGCTCATCGCTGACCAATGAGCCTTTTTGCGCCACATGATCGCCCAGCACCAGGCGCAAAGCCTCGTGCACTATATGAGTCGCCGAATGATTGCGGCGAATGGCCAGACGCCTGGACGCATCAATAGCCAAGACCGCATTATCGCCGGTTTTTACCGCCCCTTTGCTGACCCGGCCGAAATGAACAATCAAACCATCGGCCTTTTTCCGGGTATTTTCCACCTGAAAGAGGAAATTTTTGCCGGAAATGGTGCCTGTATCGCCGATTTGCCCGCCGGATTCCGCATAAAACGGCGTCTGATTGCAGATAATAGCGCCGGCCTGCCCGGCTTTGATAATAGCGACTTCCTTCCCGTCTTGCACCAAAGCGCCGATATTGGCTTCTGCCTTGTCGGTGTCATAGCCCAGAAACTCACTGGCGCCCAGCCGGTTGCGCAGGGCAAACCAGACAGCCTCGGTTGCCGCTTCTCCCGAGCCGGCCCAATGGCGCCGCGCCTCAGCCTTCTGCCGCGCCATGGCTTTGTCAAAACCGGCCATATCAACGCCGATATTGCGGCGGCGCAAGGCGTCCTGAGTTAAATCGGGCGGGAAGCCATAAGTATCGTAAAGGCGGAAAGCAACAGCCCCGTCCAGCCGGTCACCGGCCGCCAGGCCAGCGCTGGCCTCATCAAGCAGGCTCAAGCCGCGCTCCAGAGTTTTGCGAAAACGCGTTTCTTCCAGTTGCAAAGTTTCGGCAATCAAGGCCTGCGCCTGCACCAGCTCAGGATAGGCGGCCCCCATTTCCTGCAGCAAGGCCGGCAAAAGGCGCCACATTAACGGCTCTTTCGCCCCTAATAACTGGGCGTGGCGCATAGCGCGGCGCATAATGCGGCGCAAGACATAGCCGCGCCCTTCATTAGAAGGCAAAACACCGTCAGCGATCAAAAAAGCGGAAGAGCGCAAATGATCGGCAATAACGCGATGACTGGCGCGCCATTCTCCCGCCGCCTTGACACCGGTTGCCTGCTCGGAAGCATGAATAAGCGCGCGGAAGAGATCAATATCATAATTATCATGCACGCCCTGCAAAACCGCGGCAATACGCTCCAGCCCCATGCCGGTATCGATAGAAGGGCGCGGCAGATCACGCCGCTCACCGGCAGCGATCTGCTCATATTGCATAAAAACAAGATTCCAGATCTCAACAAAGCGGTCACCGTCTTCATCGGCGCTGCCGGGCGGGCCACCGAAGATTTTGTCGCCGTGATCGTAAAAAATTTCGGAACAGGGGCCGCAAGGGCCGGTATCGCCCATCGCCCAGAAATTATCGGCGCCGGCAATGCGGATAATTTTATCCTCGCGCAAGCCGGCGATTTTCCGCCATAAAGCGGCGGCTTCATCATCATTATGATAAACCGTGACCAAAAGCCTGCCCGGCTTCAGGCCGAATTCCTGCGTCAGCACCGCCCAGGCATGATAAATCGCCTCTTCCTTGAAATAATCGCCAAAGGAAAAATTGCCCAGCATTTCAAAAAATGTGTGGTGGCGCGCCGTATAGCCGACATTGTCCAGATCATTATGCTTGCCGCCGGCGCGCACACATTTCTGCGCGGAAGCTGCCCGCTTGCAGGGGCGCTTTTCCAGCCCGGTAAAGACATTTTTAAACGGCACCATACCGGCATTGGTAAACATCAGGCTGGGATCATTGCGCGGCACCAGCGGCGCGGAAGGCATAATTTCATGCCCGTGACGGCGGAAATAATCCAGAAAACCAGAGCGAATATCATTTACGCTTTTCATCAAGGCACCTTATATTTCAACATAACCTGCCGCTAACGGCCGCCTGCCTCAGCAGCCGGAGCCGCATTGTGCCGCCCCGGCGGCTGAAAAGCCGTTTTGGCGCGCGCCGAAAAGCCGCTTCGCCGCCAAGACTTTGCCCTGTTTTTACGAAAAAAAAGCGCCGACTGCAAGATATTGCTGTAAAACAGCACAAAAGCTTGAGGAAAACCGTCTCTTCCCGGTAAAATAAGGTGATTCACCCGCCGGCTATGCTCTTTAAGAGCGCGGCACAATAAACAAGGAAACAGCCTGATGCCCTGTCTGTCGCCCCGGTCTTGTCTCAACCCGGCTTTTATCGGCGGAATTCTGCTGACCGCCGCGCTGGCTTACGGCAGCTCTTTACTGGCCGGGCTGCCGTTTTTTGCCCGGGCCGGGCTGGGGCCGCTCACTCTCGCTATTATGGCCGGCATGCTGGCCGGCAATATGTTTTTTGCCCGGCTGGCCCCTTATAGCGGCAAAGGGGTGGATTTTGCCAAAAACAAATTACTGCGCCTCGGCATTATTTTATACGGGTTCGGCATAACATTGCAGGATATAGGCGGCGTGGGCGGCCGCGCCGTTATTATCGACCTTATTATGGTTGTAACAGTATTTTTTCTCGGTCTATGGCTGGGGCAAAACTTATTCGGCCTGAGCGCGGAAGACAGCATTATCATCAGCACCGGCAGCGCCATTTGCGGCGCGGCGGCGGTTATGGCAACAGAGCCGATATTAAAAGCGCCGGCCGCCAAAGTAACGGTTGCTGTCGCCACGGTAGTGGTTTTCGGCACAATCAGCCTGTTTTTATACCCGCTGCTTTACCCGCTTTCCGGTTTTACGCCGCGGCAATTCGGCATTTATCTCGGCTCCAGCGTGCATGAAATAGCGCAGGTTGTGGCCGCCGGGCAGGCCATAAATGAAGAAACAGCGGTAACCGCCCTGATTACCAAAATGATTCGCGTTATGCTGCTGGTGCCGTTTTTATTGCTGTTATCGGCATGGCAGGCCAAATACCGGGCCAAAAAGGCCGACCGTTTACCCGGCAGCGGCATAACAGCGCCGACAGATCCTCGCCCGGCACGAACCGCGCCCGGCGGCCGGGCAGCGCAGACAAAAATCCTGGTGCCGTGGTTTGCGCTGTTTTTTGTGCTGGCTTCTCTCCTTGCTTCCTTGCCGATTATGCCGGCGGCGCTGCTTACCCTGTTAAAAACAGCCGGCAGCCTGTTGCTGGCCATGGCCATGGCGGCCCTCGGCTTGCGCAGCCATTACAGCGCCTTGCGTCAGGCAGGGTTAAAGCCGCTGGCGCTGGCTTTTATGCTGTTTCTCTTCCTGATCCTTGGCGGCGGACTGGTGAATTATACTATTTTAAAGCTGTGAGGCTGGCCGGGTTACAGCTTCTGTTTACACCGCCAAAACCTATAAAACAGCGGCAAGGCCCGGCACTATCGGCGAATAGCGCACAGAAAAAAGCGCGCCGATTTCAAAGCGGCTGCCGGTTTTATTATAGCAAAGCAGTTTTTGCTCTTCTTCCGCCGCGCCTATCGGAGCAATCAACAGGCCGTTGCCCGCCAGCAGGCTGATAAAATGCTGCGGCTCCTGCTCCATAGCCGGCCATATAATAATACGGTCAAAAGGCCCGCTATCCTGCCGCTCCTGCAGGGCATCGGCATGGCGCAGCGCAATATTATCGCGCCCCAGCGCCAGAAAATTCTGCCGCGCCCGCTCGCATAAAGTTTTATAACGCTCCAAACTTGTTACACGCGCGGCCAAAAGCGCCATTAAAGCGGCGCTAAAGCCGGATCCTGTCCCCACTTCCAGCACCCTGTGTTTCGACTCCAGCCGCAAGGCCTGAATAATGCATAACTGCTCATCAAGCCGCTCAATATATTCGCCGCATTCTATCGGCAGCAGACAATTTGCCAGAGCCAGATTTTTATACTGCGCCTCAACAAAATAATGACGCGGCGTTTTTTCCAAAGCGGCAAACAGGCGCGCATCTTCAACCCCCTTGGCGCGCAGGCGCATAAACAGGCTGATAAAAGCCTCGCCCCTTGTTTGCTTATCAGCCGGATCCTTTTCTGCCGCCGCCATATTATTATATCCTCAGAATCCGGGACGCTCCCCGCCGGCCGGGCGCCGGGCAGCGCCTGCCCGCCCGGGCCGGTTTTCAGCCAATAATATTCAGGCCGCCCATATAGGGCTGCAAAACTTCGGGAACAGCAATGCGGCCGTCTTTTTGCTGATAATTTTCCATCACCGCAATCAGGCAGCGCCCCACCGCCGTGCCGGAACCGTTCAGGCTGTGGACAAAGCCAGGGCTTTTGCCGGCGCCGCGGCGATAACGCGCTTTCATGCGCCGCGCCTGAAAATCACCGCAATCCGAGCAACTGGAAATTTCTCTATATTGGCCCTGCCCCGGCAGCCAGACTTCAATATCATAGGTTTTGCAGGCGCTAAAGCCCATATCACCGCTGCATAACAGCATAGTGCGAAACGGCAATTTCAGCTTTTTCAGCACAGTTTCGGCGCAACGGGTCATACGCTCATGCTCAGCGGCCGAATCTTCCGGCGCGGTAATGGAAACCATTTCCACTTTCCAGAACTGATGCTGGCGCAGCATACCGCGCGTATCGCGCCCGGCAGAGCCGGCTTCCGAGCGAAAACAGGGGCTTAAAGCGGCAAAGCGCAAAGGCAGAGCCGCCGGCTCTATAATAGTTTCCCGCGCCAGATTGGCAAGCGGCACCTCAGCCGTGGGGATAAGCCAGCGGCCGTCTGTTGTCTGAAACAGATCTTCGGCAAATTTCGGTAATTGCGCCGTGCCGAACAGCGCCTCATCACGCACCAGCAGCGGCACAGAAATTTCTTCATAGCCGTGCTCGCGCACATGTATATCGAGCATAAACTGCCCCAGCGCCCGCTCCAGCCGCGCCAAAACGCCGGATAAAACGGTAAAGCGCGCGCCGGAAAGCCGGGCCGCCCGGTCAAAATTCATCAGCCCCAGCGCCTCGCCCAGCTCAAAATGCTCTTTCGGCGTAAAAGCAAATTCCGGCAGCCGGCCTGAGCGGCGCAACTCCACATTGGCTTTTTCATCACTCCCCGCCGGCACATCAGCCGCCGGAATATTGGGCAACTCCGCCAGAACCTCGTCAAAAGCCGCGCCCAGACGGCGGTCTTCTTCTTCCGCCGCCGCCATATCGGCTTTTAAAGCGGCCATTTCTTCTTTTAAAATATCGGCCTGAGCGCGGCTGCCGGCCGCCTGAGCGCGGCCAATCTCAGCGGAAACACGGTTGCGCCGGGCCTGCATATCCTGCAGCAGAGCAATATGGGCGCGGCGTTTTTTGTCCAGCTCCAGCACAAAAGCGGCGCGCGGCGCGCTGCCCCGCGCCGCCAAAGCGGCGTCCAGAGCATGGGCATTATCTCTTATCCATTTTATATCAAGCATTATTTTCCCCTGCTGTTTTTGTTTTAACCGCCGCTTTATTATGCTGAGCCGCCTGCCTTTTTTCTATCCGCCGCGCCAGCATGACAGAAATTTCGTAAAGCAGAACCAAAGGCAAAGCAAGGCCGAACATACTGAAAAGATCGGAAGGCGTTACCGCGGCGGCGATAATAAAAGACAAAACAATTTCCCATTTGCGCAAAGCGACCAGATGCGCGGCGCGGATCAAGCCTACCCGCACCAGCAGCGAAGTTATAACCGGCAACTGAAAAATCAGCCCGAACAGCAGGATAAAAGAAATAACAAAATCCAGATAATCGGAAATTCTGGCATTAAAATGAATAGCGACAGACGGCGTTAATTGCTGTTGCGACAGGCTGAACCACAAAAGCAGCGGCGCTATCACGCAATAGACAAAAGCCGCGCCGAGCAGGAACAAAAGCGGCGAAGCGCATAAAAACGGCAAAAAAGCCGCCCGCTCCCGCCGGTAAAGGCCGGGAGCAATAAAACGATAAAGCTGGAAGGCCAGCACCGGAAAGGCCAGCACAACCGCGCCGAAAGCGGCGATTTTCATCTTGACGGCAAAAGTTTCCAGAACCGTGGTAGATTGCAGCATCATATGAGCGGGGTTGCCGCCGGAAAGTTTTATCGCCCATTGATAGGGAATGAGCAAAAATTCCAGAATATAGTTTTTGACGGCAAAACACAGCAAAAAGGCCAGAGCAAAAGCCAGAAAAGAGCGGATAAGCCGCTGCCGCAATTCAACCAGGTGATCCAGCAGCGGCGCCTGGCTGGCGGCAATCTCATCATCGGTCGCTTCACCGCCGGCCGGCTTTCCGCCGCCCGGGCTGCCTGGCACGGGTTTGATCACTTTACGCCGAGAAAACAGAGCCATTATAGTTCACTTTCCTGCCGGGCTGCTGCCGCAAGCGCGCCCTTGCCCGCGATCTCCGGCGGCAGCCGGTAAAACGGCACAAAAGCGCGGCCTTCCACCGCACAGGCGGCGGCTTTATCAACAGCATCAGCACAGGCATCGTCAGCAAACCCGGCGCCGGCTGCCGCCAGCGCGCGGGCGGCAAAAGCGCCGACCGGCTCAGGCGGCTGAAAATCCCCCGCCGCCTTTGGCTCCGGCTCAGGCAGCGCGGCAGTCGGAGCAATGGCCGCCAGAGCCGCATGGTCAGCCCCGCCGGCGGCAAAATTTTCCGCCTGCAGGCGCTGTTCTCTCTCCAGTTCGGTTTCCTTTTCCAGCGCGGCATAAAATTCCCGCAAATGCTGCCGCGGATCCAGCCCTTTTACCGTATCTCCCACAGTTTTCAGGCTGTCTACAGTTTCCTGCATATCGGCCTGACGCACAGCTTCATCAAAATGGCCGCGAAATTCCTGCGCCAGAGCGCGCATACGCGCCGTTGCCCGGGCAAAAGCGCGCAGCATTTTCGGCATATCCTTCGGGCCGATCACCATCACCGCCACCAGAATAATAACCAGAAATTCCGTTCCATCTATGCCAAACATTGCTTTTGCTTCAAAATCTCCCGGCGGCGCCGGCTTTAACACCCGCAGCCGCGCTCCGGCCGGTCAAAATGCGGGTCTTGCCGAACAAGCAGCTTTAACGCGGCTCGCTCTCCGCCGATTTATGCGCTTTTGCCTCTGTTCCGGGCGCCCGGCCATTATGCTCATTATTATCAAGCCGGGAATGCCCCCCCGGCGCCGGCTCATCGTCTTCACTCAAACCTTTTTTAAAACTTTTTATGCCTTTGGCGAAATCCCCCATAAATTCTGAAATTTTGCCGCGTCCGAACAAAATGAGGCAAATCAGCAAAATAACAAGCACATGTGTCGGTGAAAAAAGATTTCCCATCGGCTGCTCTCCCAAGTGTTATATCCGGCAGAATCTGGCCAAATATGCCGGCAACAGGCTTTATTCTTAACCGATTTACCGGGTTTAAGGAAGCCTGTTCCAAAGTTTTCATGCCGTGATGAGCCGTTTTTTACGCCGGACAGGCTGATTCGCCCGCTTCCGGGCCTTATTATCCCCTTCCGGCCGCGGCCTGAGGCCGGCATTTCCTGCCTTGCCGGCGGGCCAGACTGAAGCAGCCGGGAAAAGCGCGGCCGGCGCGTAGCAGCCGCAAATGCGGCAGAGCGGCCGCGCTTTCAAGCCGTAACACACGATAGCAGGCCGGCAAATTCTGCCCGCAGAGCCTGCTCATCAACCGCTGCGGGCGCTGCCGCCCAGCTTTCCGCCTGCCGCGCCCGCGCCAGCGCTTTGCCGGCCAGATAAGGGCTGTGCGCGGCGACAGCCTGCATTTCCGCCATAAGGCCGTTGCAATGCAGGGCTATATCGCAGCCGGCGGCAAAGCAGCCTTTGGCCCGCTCGGCCAAACTGCCGGGCAAAGCCTGCATAGAGAGATCATCGCTCATCAGCAAACCGTCAAAGCCGATTTCCCGGCGAATCACCTGGGCAATCACCGCCTGCGACAAAGTGGCGGCATTATAGGCATCATAGGCCGTATAAACAATATGCGCCGTCATCGCGGCCGGCAGCGCCGCCAAAGCGGCAAAAGGCGCAAAATCCGTCTGCCGCAGCAGCTCCTTGCTTGCCTCTACCCGCGCCGGCTCTTTATGGGTGTCGGCCCCGGCGCGGCCATGGCCGGGAATATGCTTCATCACCGCCAGCACACCGCCGGCGCGCAGGCCTTCGGCCGTTTCCCGCCCCAGCGCGATTACAGCTTCCGCCTCCGTATCATAGGCGCGATCGCCGATAACCTCATGACTGCCGGGCTGCGGCATATCGAGCAGCGGCATAAAATCAGCGGTAAAGCCGTAACGGCGCAGATCAAGAGCCGTGAGCCGCGCTGCCAGCCAGGCGGCGCGGCGGCCTTTGTGGCGGCTCTGCCGGTAAAGCGCGCCGATTTGCGCCGCCGCAGGGTAATCAGGCGCCAGAGGCGGGCGCAAACGCTGCACCCGCCCGCCTTCCTGATCAACAAAAACCGGCGCATGATCCCGCCCGGCAACATGGCGCACATCATCAATCAGCGCGGCAAGCTGCGCCGCTGTTGCAATATTGCGGGCAAACAGCACAAAACCCCAGGGCTGCTGCTCGCGGATAAAGCTTTTTTCTTCCGCACTCAGCGCCAGCCCGGCCAGCCCGGTAATAAAAGCCTTGCATAATGGCATGATACACCTCAAAAACAGCGCCATAAAGCGCATTTATACGCCCGGCATTAACCTTCTGTAAACCATGGTTTTATACAGTAAAGTTTCTGTTTTTTCCACGGCTTTCAGGCGTTTTTTTGATAAAGAGCTTGGCAAGCGCAGGGAAATTATGTTTAATAAAGCGGCTCGATTATTTCACCCGATTCTTGTGACCGTTTTATGTCTTGCTTATTGCCGGAGAGCGCTCTTTCCGGCACGTGACGGGCGCTTTTGCAAAAAAGCGCCTTGCTTTTTGTTAACAGACCGTTTCAACCCGAATTTACACAATCAGGATAAACGAGGATAACCGGCTTATGAATCGCAGATTTTTTCTCATGGCTGTTCCGGGGCTGCTGGCGGCCTGCACCACCGGCCGGCAACCGGGCAGCGGCCCCTCAGGGCTGCGCCCGGCTTATTTTGTCAACCCCTATTATCACCGGATTTACGCTGCGGTCAATAATGAGCCTTACCCCATACCGGCGGTGGATTTGCGGCGCATTGATCCCCGTTTTCTGCGCCGTGAGGTTGCTTTTGACAAGCCTTATGCCCCCGGCACTATTATTATCAGCACCTCAGAGCATTATGCCTATTTTGTGCTGCCGGGCGGCAAGGCTATCCGCTACGGTATCGGCGTGGCGCAAAACCGCTCGGCCAATTTCCGCGGTCAGGGCGTTATCGGCCATAAAGCAAGCTGGCCGCACTGGACGCCGACTGTCAATATGATGCGCTCGCAGCCGGCGCGCTATGGCCGTATGGGCGGCGGCCTGCCCCCCGGCCCGACCAATCCTCTCGGCGCCCGCGCTTTATATCTTTATCGCAACGGCCGCGATACCTATTTCCGCCTGCACGGCACGATTGAGCCATGGAGTATCGGCACCAATGTCTCTTCCGGCTGTATTCGCTTCCTCAATCAGGATATTATTGATCTTTACAATCGCGCTTCGGTGGGGGCGCGGGTCATTGTGCTGAATTAGGCGGCCCCGGCCGCAGGCTCTGCCGCCGGCAGAGCCGCCTCCGCCGGCGCTGATCGGCTTATTGTATCCTGTAGCTGTTGCCGATGAATTATCGCCATATCTATCATGCCGGCAATTTTGCCGATGTTTTTAAACATAGCGTGCTGTCGCTCATTATTGCCTATTTGCAGCGCAAACCCGCCGCCTTTCGCGTTATTGACACCCATGCCGGCGCCGGCCTTTATGATCTGGGCGCTGAGGCGGCGGCTAAAACCGCCGAATGGCGCCGCGGCCTTGGGCGTTTGCTCACAGCTCTTGTGCCCGGCCCGCTTGAGCAGGCCATAACGGCCTATGCCGCCGCGTCTTTTGCGGCCGGCTCGGCCGGGGCTTTGCTCGCCCCTTATATGCAGGCCCTGGCGGCGGTTAACCCGCAGGGCGGCCTGCGCTATTATCCCGGCTCGCCGCTTTTGGCCCGCCTGAGCCTGCGCCGCCGGGACAGGCTGACAGCCATTGAGCTGCACCGGCAGGATTATGACAGCCTGCGCCGCCATTTTATCGGCGATTATCAAAGCCGTATCCTGCATCTGGACGGCAGGCTGGCGCTAAAAGCGCAATTACCGCCCAAGGAAAAACGCGGCCTTATTCTGGTTGATCCGCCCTTTGAGCGGGAAGATGAATTCAGCGCCGCCGCGGCCGGCCTGGCGCAGGCGCTGCGCCGCTTTGCCCATGGTGTTTATATGCTGTGGTATCCGGTAAAAGACAGGGTCAGAATCGCCCGTTTTATCACTATGCTGCCGTTAAGCGCGGCCGGCACGGTTTTGCAGGCCGAGCTGCTTATTCGGCAGGCCGCGCCGCAGCCGCGCCTCTTCGGCAGCGGCCTCATTCTGGTTAACCCGCCTTATATTTTATCTGAGCAGTTACAACAGCTTGAACCGCTGTTTTTACGCGCTTTTGCCGAAGATGATTCCGCCTGTCTGCGGCAAAACTGGTTAAAAGGGCCATAACCGGCCGGCTGTTTTATGACAGGAGGCAAGCCGGTTTTCACCTGTTTTATCGGCAGGCCGGGCGCATAAAGGCTTGCCAATCGGGCAAAATTTGCCTAGGATTTTACTGCGGCCATTTGTAAAACAGCAAGCCGCTTACAAGGATAAGAGTCTTATGTCCGCTTTTTCTGCCATAATATCCGGCACCGGCCGGGCTGCTGTTTTTGCCCTTGCTTTGCCTTTATCTCTCGGCCCTTCTTTTGCCTTTGCCGCCGATACAGGCGGCCGGGCCTATTTTCCGCCGGCACCGCCGCAAGCGGGCAGCCCGGCGCCGGCGCGGCCTTATATAGGCATATGCGGCAGCTTTTTTGTGCGCGCGGCGGCAAAAATGCGTTTTATCCGGCAAATGCGCGGCGTGCCGCATGAGCCGCGCCTGCGGGTGCAATCTTTCAGCAATATTGAAGAAGTGCAAAGCCTGTATGGGCCGGAATCCTATAATATTGACCGCCATTATTGCTCTGCCACGGTCACTATGAATAATGGGCAGAGCTATCCTGCTACCTATAGTGTCGCGTCCGGTCAGGGCTTTGCCGGCCTGCCCGGCCGGCATGTATCGTTTTGTGTTGCCGGCCTGGATAATTGGCTGGTGCGCGATAATGATTGCCGCAGCCTGCGCGCCCCCAGCCGCAGCGTTTATTAGCCCGCCGGCGGGGTTTGGCAGCAGCCGCCGCAAAAGCGGGACACCGGCAGCTATCAGGCCGGAAAGCGGGGGAAGCGCTGCCGCTTTTGTCAGCCTGCCGCTGCCGCTTGCGCCTGAAACGGCATAAAGCCGCGATATACTCAGCAAAGCAGCGCCAGGGTAAAGTGGCAAGCGCGCCCGGGCCTGCCCGGCCATCGCCTTTATCGGCTGTGCCGTCAAAGCCGGCCGGCCGCGCCGGCGGCTTTTTCCCTTTTTCGGCAGTTTGGGGCTTGCCTTTCCCCCGGGCTTGATTTACACAGGAACAGCGGAGCGTAGCGCAGCCCGGTAGCGCACTTGACTGGGGGTCAAGGGGTCGTGGGTTCGAATCCCGCCGCTCCGACCATGGCGTATGCCGAATAGATTTCATATCCTGTCAGGGCAAGCTGGCGCGCGCCATACTGCCGCCGTCTCCCGTGCGCATAGAGGCTAAAGCCGCAGAAAAACAGGCGCAGCCATAGCGGCCTATGGCCGCCGCCGCCATTTTGGCGGCAAAGCGATGAATGGCGCTGCATCAGGATTCCCTGCCGGCAAATGTGCCGGGCATTAGTTTTTTGCCTGTTCTGTGTGCCGCCGGCTGTCCTGGCCGCTGAAGCGGCACTGCTTCCCCTTGTTTTTGCCGGGAATTGCCGGTTCCTGCAAATAAGCGCTTATGACAGCAGCCGAATCGGTTATGCTGCTCTTATGATTCTGCCGAAAGATTCCACCGGCGCCGCCCCGGGCGCAGATGCCGCCGCCGCACTTCTCACCGGCGGGCGCTTTGCTATTGGCGCCGGGCGCTTTTTACCGTGGCACGCCTGCCGCCTGCCGCCTGCCGGCAGCGCCGCCGGCGGCGGGCGCGGCACGATTATAGTATTACAAGATTGGGGCGTGCCTTTCGACAAGGATCCGGCGCTGCTGGCTGCTTTGGCCGCCCGCGGTTTTCATACGGTCAGCTATGACTGGTATCGTCAGGGCAGCCCGCTCAAAAGCAGCGTTAAAGCGGCCGGAGCGGCGCCTTATGCCTGCCGCTTTAATCAGGCGGCGCTTGGCTGTTTCCTGCGCCATGTGCTGCTGCCGGATTATCCGGCGCCGTTTTATGTTTTGGCGCAGGGTTTGGGCGGCCTGTTTGCCCTGGCAGCGCATGATATTCTCTCCGGCGCGGTGCGCCGCATGATCCTTGTCGCCATACCTATGAGCATTGACCGCCATACGCCAAACAGCCTGTATCATTTTGGCATAAAAGCCGCCAGCCTGTTCACCCGCGAACATAAAAAAAGCAAGGAAGCGGCGCAAAACAGCCTGGCCTATAAAGCCAATCTGCTGGATCATGCCGCCGCTATTCTCTCCGGCGCTTACCGCAAAAATATGGTTATTCCTTGTCTTATTCTTTCTGCCGCGCGCGATACGGCAGCCAATATCGCTCAGGCGCGGCAACTGGCAGAAAAATTGCGTCTGGCGGATAATCTCATCATTCCCGCCGCTTCCCCTGCTTTATTGCAGGAATCCGCCTATCAGCGCCGGCAGTTCTGGGCGGCTTTTGACGCTTTTATCCCCGGCAGCGACAGCAGCCTGGCCCAGCATTCTCTTGAGCATGCGGCCTTGCTCTAGCTTTTGCCCCGCCTGTGCGGCCGGCCCGCCCCCCGGGCGCGGCATAAGCAGCGCCGGATTTTGGCAAAAGCAGACAAAACCGGCGGCCTTGCCCTTGGCCGCACCCCTGCCTGCGGCCGGCAAAGCACGCTCTCATTTGGCTGTAAATTATATGAGTCAAGACAAATATTGCAGTTTATCTTTGATTACCGGCCATTGCAACAATGGCCGAATGGCCGGCAGCAGGCCGGATCGCGGCATAGAGCCGAATAATATCCAAACCCGGCCGGGATAATAAACGGCAAAGCCCGGCAAGCGGACAGGGCGCTTAAGCGCCGCCGCACACAAGCAAAAATTAACCATTATGACAAGCAGTTGCCGCCGCTTTATTCTCTTTTGCCAAAAAATCTGTATTATAAAACGCAATCACAGCAAGACCCGCCGCCCGATTACGGCAGGCCGCAACCGTAGCGGTCACACAGGCGGCCGGCTCCCCTTGCCGGAATATAGACAGCATAATAACAAAATTTGGGCGGATATTTTGATGAAGCGTATTCTGCTGGCGGAAGATGACAATGATATGCGGCGTTTTTTGGTCAAGGCTCTGGAGCGCGCCGGTTATGAAGTAAGTGATTTTGATAATGGCATCAGCGCTTATGAGCGCCTGCAGGAAGAGCCTTTCTCCCTGTTATTGACCGATATTGTCATGCCGGAAATGGACGGCATAGAGCTGGCGCGCCGCGCTACCGAAATAGATCCGGATTTAAAGGTCATGTTTATCACCGGCTTTGCCGCGGTAGCCTTGAATGCCGACTCACGCGCGCCGCGTGATTCGCATGTTTTGTCCAAGCCTTTTCATTTGCGCCAATTAGTGCAGGAAGTGCAAAAAATGCTGCTGGCGGCCTGAACACCGGCCGGCCGGAGGCAGCGCGGCCAGAGGCAAGAAGCGCCAGTTATTACAGCGGCGGAATTTATCCCCTTACCGCCGCAATAAAGCTTGATCTTTGGCGGCAAATATGCTCTATGCCATAGCATAAGCCGAGCGGGCCAGACAGCCCGGCGGGCGTGTAGCTCAGCGGGAGAGCACTACATTGACATTGTAGGGGTCACAGGTTCAATCCCTGTCACGCCCACCAGTTTTACCGCAAAATTGCGCTGTTTTTCTTTATTGCAGGGTCGGCAGAGCGGCGATTTTTGAGCCGGATTTTTTGCAGGGTGAAATCAACCGATACAATGAAGCAGCCGGAATATTTTGCCCCGCGCGGCAGAATTTGCTTGCGCTGCTGGCGGCAATATGGTCTATACATTACGGCTTTCAAGGGGGGTGGAGGGCGTGTAGCTCAGCGGGAGAGCACTACATTCACACTGTAGGGGTCACAGGTTCAATCCCTGTCACGCCCACCATCGCTATGCCGCTATTGCAAGACGAAGATTTGGGTTTATTTACTCGCATGCGTTCTTTTGCGCACATGCCGCGAAGCAGTCATTGCCGCTGCTCCGCCAAAACTGCCGAACAAAAACGCTTGCACATTTTTGAGCTGCTCTGCCGGCAGCCAGCGCAACCTTGCCGCGCAGGGCAAAAAAACCACCGGCTCACCCCTGACGGGCGCGATCCAGCAGGCGCTTGCACTCTATCAGTTCCAGCAAGGCCTTTTGCAAAAGCGCCGATTTATCCTTCACCGCAGCCGGATTTTCATTATGCCCGGCTTCATCTTCATGGCGCAAAAAGCCAAAAAAGCCGCGCGCCGCCGCCTTTTCCGCCTGTTCCGGCACAATATCATCGGGAAATAATTCTCCCAGCTCATTATGCTGCTTCTGCCGAACAATGGCATCAGCCTGCTCTTTATCGCCGCTGCCCAAAGCGCCGATAAAAGCCACGCCGTTTTCTTTCAGCAGACGCTGCACCCCTTTGATCGTATAGCCTTTTTCATAAAGCAAATATTGCACGGCTTTTAAAAAATCAATATCGGCCGGGCGGTAATAACGGCGGCCGCCGCCGCGTTTCATCGGCTTGAGCTGGGCAAAGCGCGTTTCCCAAAAACGCAGAACATGCTGGGGCAAATCCAGCAAATCCGCTACCTCACTGATTGTGCGAAAGGCCTCAGGCGCTTTTTCCATCTGCTTTGCCTTTATCAAAAGCCGGCCGCTGCTCGCACAGCCTTATTATTGCCGCTCCGCTATATACGCGCCGCAAGCCGCCGCCCGCCGGCCACAGGCATAGCGGCCGCAGGCAGGCAAGCGTTAATCATGCAGTTTGCGCTGTCTTTTCAGCACCATTTGCTTGAGCACATTAGAGGCTTTAAACGCCACAACACGGCGGGGATAAATCGCCGCTTCTTCTCCCGTCATCGGGTTGCGGCCAATACGCTCTTTTTTGCTGCGCACCTGAAAAGTGGCAAAAGACGATAATTTAACGGTTTCCCCCCGCACAATGGCATCGCATATTTCTTCAATAATCATCTCAACCAGCGCCGCCGATTCCACCCGCGACAGCCCCACTTCCCGGCAAACGGCGTCCGCCAAATCAGCGCGCGTTACGGTTTTACCTATCATCAGTTCGCAACCCTTTGTAATCTCTCGCAGCTTTTCGGCGATTCTCGCCTCTTCGCCTCTCTTTTCTAACCGAGACCGCCGCGCGTTTCAACGCGATTTTTATTAACGCCTGATTTTTATTTATCTTTTCATAGCCTGCCCGGCGGCAGAGCCGTAACAGGGCGGCTTTTGCCATGCCGGCCCGATACTCTTAACGGCGCAATAAAACCGCCCCCCAGGTAAAACCGCCGCCCATAGCCTCCAGCATAACAAGATCCCCTTTTTTAATGCGCCCGTCCCGGCTTGCCGCCGCCAGCGCCAGCGGCACAGAGGCTGCCGAAGTATTGCCGTGTTCTCCCACCGTTATAACCACTTTTTCCGGCGCAATACCTAATTTGTGCGCGGCTGCGTCAATAATGCGCTTATTGGCCTGATGCGGCACAAACCAATCCAGATCCTGCGCCGAAAGATCTGTCCGGGCAAAGCAGGTATCCACCACATCGGTAATCATGCCGACAGCATATTTAAAAACTTCCCGCCCCTGCATGCGCAAATGGCCGATTGTCCGGGTAGTGGAAGGGCCGCCGTCAACATAAAGCTTGTCCATATGCCGGCCGTCCGAGCGCAGGCACGAGGCCAGAATGCCGCTATCGCTGTTATCGCCCCTGCCTTTAACAGCCTCCAGCGCCACGGCCCCGGCGCCATCGCCAAAAAGCACACAGGTCGTGCGGTCATTCCAGTCGAGAATACGGGAAAAGGTCTCAGAGCCGATAACCAGCGCCCGTTTGGCCATGCCGGCCCGCAAATAGCTGTCGGCCGTGACCAGCGCAAAAACAAAACCGGAGCAAACAGCCTGCATATCAAAAGCAAAACCGCTTTTTATGCCCAGAATATTCTGAATCTCAGTGGCTGAAGCGGGGAAAGTGTGATCCGGCGTCGAGGTTGCCAGAATAATCATATCGAT